>Ga0224511_10000224_pt1 | contig 23213 bp, 15 predicted proteins | sample SF_May12_sed_USG_2_FD_169988 | JGI IMG/M metagenome (GOLD analysis project Ga0224511, IMG submission 169988) | Sediment microbial communities from San Francisco Bay, California, United States - SF_May12_sed_USGS_8_1 | ecosystem: Environmental > Aquatic > Marine > Sediment | place: USA...
GGCGCGACGTCATGTGACGTCGCCGCTTTACGTTATTACGTCATTGTATACATATTATTGTTACGCTATTTTAGACGCCATTAAACGATCATACAAACACAACGCTTAGTTATCATTCCCATTTACAAACACATTGAACATGAAATGACGATGATGCTGGAATCTACTCAAAATTTGCTAAGGATCACTATTTCTACAGTGCGTTACTTTTGTGTATTTGTAATATATATAAAAATTGACTTTAAGGATAAAATATAATTAGCGCAAGCTGTACATACCAAATCGATTACTTAAGTACACAATAATGAGGTCCTCGTAGTGATGTATCGTTAGCGGAAATATTATTTTAATATGATGATGGTAGGACTGAAATATGCAATGTCAAAAAGTTTACCCTTAGCAAATTTTGAGTAGTATATTTTGTTTGTTGCTGCTATTTTTGGACTTTTTATTATTTTAGTTGTTGCTACATAACTTTGATGTCCGTGAATGAATTTAAAAAAACGGCTGGCAATTTATATATTTTAAAATCAGAATATGGCACAACCCATCACAAAATACAATAGGTTATAATATTATAACCGTCAGCACTTCTGTACAACACATAGTAAGCTTCTCCAAGGGTTTATAGTGCCGTTAAGTCTAAAAATCATTAATTAAGCAACAACCAGCGCCGGGTGAATTGCATACACGTATAGAAGTGTATATTCCTTCCACAATAAAATTTGCACAACAACACAATTGATTGATGTATTCCGACAGTATTTATTATGTACAATAATCGATGATTTTACATCTTTCTAACGTAAATTGTAAGCACGATATTATTATTAAAGATTTGCGTGTTTTTGTCGCTCGCTACGTTGTCGATCATATTTATAACATACAAAAGCATTGTAATCACATATTTTGTAAAAAAAAATAAATAAATTCCTTAATCCAGGGTAAAGAGGAGAACACTGGTGGACTAATACGACTTTACTCCACCGTTGAAAACGTTGCGCCCCCACCCTCCTAAGGTAAAATATTGGACCCGCCACTGACGATAAACACAACAAATACAATATACACTCCAACGTGTAGTGCATCTCCCAGCTCTGGTGCCGACGAATACATGTTCTTTCTCCACCAAGCTGGGTTGAAGTCTTCCGCGCAAACCCACGCCGCAAAGCCTTGAGGACAAGTGGCGCATTCCTCTTTGTAGAATTGATACTTGTTGAATGAAACATTCAGAGAACTAACAAAGAGCACGCCGGACCGGGCGGTCATGTCTTCATCCAGTAATCTAACCTACATCGATAACAATTGCATGGTTTTTACATTTGAACGAAACACAAGTCTAATAGTATTGGCTTAAATACCACGCGTTGAAAACTGTATAGGACCAATAACGTCAAATCTTTGAAAAATATTTGTTTAAGTTTAACAAAAATACAACAAGGAATTTCCCTGCCGCTAAAGATTTTTATCCACAACTTGTTTATCGAAAACTATTCTTAATACGAATATGTAAAATTATTCTTAATATATCAAAAACAATTATTTATCTTGTCGTACAAATCAAACAAACTTATACAAATTTTCTACCTACTGTTCCCTTATGAAAATATATAGTTAAACATATAGTTTTTGTTTAAGTGCAACAAACCAGATATATAAAAACAATACCCCTTACCTGCGAGCAAAAATGAAGCTTTGTTATGTAGTACGGCAGGTCAAATCTAGGGTTGAATTGAACATGTGTTCTAGCAATAGTTACTCTTTCAAAAACTGGTAAAATAGGAAGTTGAGGCCAATTTACTGTTGCTGAAACCCAATCATAATTTATGAAAACATCCCACTTTGTATTGAGGCAATACTTTGCAAGTCTTTTCAGCATGTTGGACATAACAAATCCATCAGTGTGATCAAAAATCTGTATCATATCAATAAGAATAGAATGCGTTGAATTTCGCCTGTAACTATTCGGGCTCAACGAAAGATATGTCCATTCCATATCTAAGCACGTTGTTTTCAAAATCAAGCTTGGATCGCGTCGTTGCTGATGTGTCAAGTTAACAAATTCTGGTCTAGGAACATCCTCATCGTCAAAAACTGCTTCCAACACAAAGCCAACACATTTTGCCAAAATCTGTTTAACCAGCGTAATACAAGTGTTTCCTTCTCCAAAGTGGTAGTGTGGACAAAACTTTGGTAGACATATATTCTGAAATACATTTTATTTCCAACTAAAAAAAGGTTACTTGCTGTCATAGTTTTAGTTTTTATGTCAGAGCGGAATTCGCGGAAGCGTTTTCTTTCAAGTCCTGTTTATTCTGTGAAAATGTTCTATTATCCTTCAAGAACAAATAAATTCTTAGAGTTACGAATAAGGACTAGATCAAAAGGTACAATTAAATGAAAAGAAACGTAGAGTAAACAATGTTTACATACCTTTGCAGGATGCGGAATAAACTGCGTTCCGCATTTTCCACCTTCCAAATGTTCGCGTGAAAAATAGTTTACAAGTGTCTTAACGTCGATAGTGTTGTCCAGAAGAAGAGAGTACCGTCCTGGAATCATCTTGCCAGGAGCTTGTTCACAAAACCAATGGTTTGTGACGCATAAAAAGCAAAATATGTTTTTATATCTTTTAAAATCTGAGAAAAAGGGCAGGTAAATATCATTACATAACTGCTTATATTCGTCGCTTAAACACCTAGAGGTGTTAACAGGAACGAAGGATGTGGATGTATAACACTTTGGAAATTCAACATCAGGTGAAGGCTCAAATATTATGGTCTCATATCGCTGGAAATCGTCTTCGATGTGTAGAAAAGAATAAATGGCGCCACCTCCGGAGATCGTTCTAATACCCCAATATTTAAAGCTTGTGACATTGTTACACAATGCACATAAATCGTTGATGTAGACTTCAAACGTGGAGGATTCGACTGGCCGTACGTTCAATTGACCGTTTTTATATTTACATGATTCGTTTCTGTCAATACATTGCGTGACCATTGCATATCCTTGACCACCAATTGCCTTGAAGTTTGTTCTGTCTCCAACAAAAGGATCGACACATTCTTTGCCATGTGCGTGTGTGTACATCTCGTTGTCTGCTTCAAAGCAGCATGACTGAAATCGCCCACAGTCTTTCTGACAGCTGCACTGTGCACAACATTCTTGTGCGGTGTTGTCTGTAATAGTTGATTTAAACGGTGCATCTATTAGACAGTCTATACTAGTCGGGCAGTACTCTGTGAATACTTGCAGTAAATTGTAATTGCGCGCATGGTTTGCCGAAAAGCAGAATACAAACACAATATGTAAAAGAAACATTCTCATGGTTAGAGCGGTGGAAAAATAATTCTGCTTGTGTTTTTTTCCGATTTATAAATACTCACAATGGCAAGCATCTATTGGCCCATGTACAGAAGGGTGTGTCTTTGTATTAATCAAAATAGATCATTTCGTGCATAATTCATTAAAAGAAACCTGTTAAATAAACACAAAGGCTCTTATTGTAATATCTTGTTTAAGAGAAATTTTATTGTTGGTATTTTTTCCGCTTTATGAAACTTGTGGCAAACATGAATCCTTACAATAGAATATTAATTGAATTATATTTTGTACTTTATGTCCTTATCCAGCTATGGAGGACACATTACGCTTGAAGTATATCTTGCTGAAGGTATTCACTTCTTCTTCTTGATAGTTTTTTTATTAAAGTTCTGGTTAACACAAATGCTTTTAACTATACACATATTATGAATTCAAGTTCAACAAAGAAAACATAATAGATATCAATTAATTAAAGAGTTATTCCGTAAAGTTTCAGATGACGCGCATAAAGCCGCTGCGTCGAGATTGTTGGTCGCCCAGGATTTTATTCGAACAGAAGTGGTTTACTGCGTTCCTATAAGACGGAGTAGAACTTTCAATGAAAGTATGGTAAAATTCTACATAATTAAGCGATATTTTCTATGAATATTATAGGTCATAGACACACTTTTGTTTTGCATTTAAAAATGACATTGTCCTGTGAATAAAAATAAATCTGACATTTCTTTGAAATGCTATTATTGCAAGCAGCAGCGTTGCACTCTTCAGAACTCCTGCTGAACACACAGTGGAAGAAAATGAAATGTCATTGACGTAATGATTGTTTGATAAAACGAAAACTAAATTACTTTACTTAAGTTTAGTATGACAAGTTGTCTTTCTTGCCTTTAGTTTAATTAAGTGTCATTATAAATATATTGGTTTTTATTAATTCACCAAATACTAGTTCTTTGCTCTTGAAAAAAAATAAAGAAAAGTGATTTATATATACATGTATATATAAAAGATTCCGATTCGAGATTAAGTTTCTAGATCGTGCTAAAACCCCAATCAAAATTGTGAGAAGCTAAAATTGTTATTATTATTATTATTATTTATTGTGTTATTGCTATAAATGTTCTATAAAAATCCCACATTGTGAAATTATTGTTAATAAAAAAATCAAATTAATTACTTTAAAAAACGTTTGATAATGTATGAACGAAAGAAACCATTGTACACGTAAAAATATCTATATGGACGGTTTTTTTTCTTCATATAATCGTTATTACTCTTGACGTTTATGAATATTTTTTATTAAAATATGTGATTTAATGTCAATAAAGCCTATCAAATAAGCAGCCATTTAAAGAACGATTTTGTTTTAATTGAGTAGTTAATCTTTTCTAGAAAACTGAACAAAACACCATGTTCTTTATTTCTTTGGTTTATAGTTGGGGTTATATTTAAAAAAAAGTATATTCTTGATTTACTTACTAATAAAATAATGTTGTTGAGACTAATAACCTTATACGTAGCGATAAAAAGAATCATATCAACTGATTACATGTTCACTTCTGTTATTTGTTGAAAATAAATAAGTTATACTAAAACTTCATTATAACGGAGATTTAAAGTTAACACCGAAACCAATATTTGATAAATATACGCCATATCATGGTAGAAGATTTAAAAACAACTAACAAATCGACCGATGCCCGTTCGGGCACCAAACGATAAACGTCCCTGCTCCGAACGATGACCGTCCAGCCACGAACGATGACCGTCCGGGCATTGAACGATGACCGTCCGGGCATTGAACGATGACCGTCCGGGCGTCGGGCGATGTTTTATGGGTCGAGCTGCCGACAGTTGAGAACTCCCCTCCCCGTTGCGTACTGTGTACTGCTTTAAAAGTACTGCGACATGTTGTACAGATGCGAGGCAGGGGAAACAAACTGGTTATCTGATGTACGTAAACCTTTGAATGGTACGGGTTTCAGTGAAATGTGCCTTACTTTGTAAACCAGGGTAAGCTCAGACTTACGGACCTTTACATAGCAAAATGGCGGGAAGGTGTTTCTAAATCAACAAGTTTGACTTTATACAAGGAACGTAAAGACAATTTTGAACTGTCACAATATTTACGTAAACGCGACTCGTTTAAACATGGACAATGCCGTTCTTAACTAAGAGTTTGGTCGCATGTACTTAATATCGAACAGGGGATACATCGAAACATACCAAGAAATATAATTACATTGTGTAATATGGACGAAATTAAACACGAGTATCATTTTGTGCTTATATGTAATGCATATACTGAGTTAGGACACTCAAACATTCTTAGATATTTTTATATGAGACTTAGTATGTACAAATTTGTTAATGTTGTAAATTCTGAAAGCAATAAAACGTTGCTACGAATATCTAACTATGTACTTAAATCTATGAAATTACGAGAGTCACGTTTAAGCATTCATCATTAACAACTTATTATAAGTATTTAAGATGTGATGTGATTTGTGTTGAACATGTTTTGTAATGCATCATTATACATATTTGATCATTCAGATCTAATTGGTTGTTTATAGAATTTATTTATAAACGCTTTATGTTTCTTTAATTTCGTTATCGGTAAAGACTGATGTATCATCACCTAGTTCGTAATTAAAACAATTATTCGCTTATGAAATTCCTTTAAGACAGCATATTTCTCATATATAACAACACACAAAATAGGATAACGGCTTGTTATTGGCAGTTTTTATCACATATCAATTGAAATCTTTCGACGCTATCGTAGCTTTCCAATTGTTCTCGGATAATCGCACATGCATGTCTTCTGTGTGCGGAGAAGCTCTATGGGAAGCATCCGAAAACTATCCAGCGTCAATCCTCAAAGGATGTCAATTTAGGAATTAAACTGAAACATACTAATACAATACTTAAATATCTTCGTTGGGTTAAACGTAATCGTGATGTTTTTCCGATAAACGGATATATCATTTATAAAGTAAAGGAGGGTGGGTGGGTTCAGATCATTATCTTGCTCCATCTTGTAACTGCCAATGTAAAGCCTCGAGTGACAACTACCGCCCAGAAGGCAGTATATATATAAGAACACAAGTTGTCAGAGTAAGAAACTCGAAAAAAAAATATTATATAAGTTGTTTATATCCCTAACTTAACTGTTTTAATAAGCTTAAACTTTCGTTTTCTTTTTAAGACACTTCAATTAACAGTTAATTGTATATTGAATATAGTTTGTCATTAATGTTTGAAACTAATTCTACTTATTTAAATTAGTATACTAAATGTATGTTTGTTTTCCAATTATTGTTTTACTTATATAAGATCTGATATTCAGACACTCGATGTCAAATAATCGGATATCATGGACATAACGGTTTGCTCTGACCCGTTGACCGTGATTCATCATGTAGCGTCGAGTGGTTCTACAATCACTGACGGCGACAGTGACCACGGATCATGTTACCACTGCAGTAGTCATGGTGACAGCGTCTATGTGGACGATCTGAGCGACGGTGATCTCCGCGTGATAGAGGAATATAGAATACCGGTAATTGTAAAACATTTAAATGACTTGCCAAAGGACTTATTCGTTGCGCAATTGGTAAGGGATTATTCCTCCTCAGAAACAGATCTTGAACGCGTGCGCGATGCATATTTTGATCACATTAAGTCCACCAAAGATAGTTTGCCGTTTGGACCAGATACATGCCTGAAACGACGCATGTTTACTCGCACCGGGGAGCCTGTTTATGTGCGGTTGGCCCATGACATACGCAGCATTATAGAGGTGACAGAAGGCGGCGACTCAAACATACACAGACAAGGGACATAATAATTCACCACCCTGTTAAAAATGTTGTACATTCAAATCTTGTTAACTCTAGAATGGCATTGTTCCAGCAGTTTAAATTTAGGTTAGTGATCACAACAGGTGTGCTGATGACGTCATCATGCATGATATGACGTCATCAACATTCTAGAACAAAATAATGACATGTTTCAAAGATGTCTCCAAAACTGAAGGAAATCAGTAGTGAGGTTAAGAATTTAATTGTAAAAATCATCAAGATGTCAGAAATCAATGTGAATTGGCACGAATGTTTGGAATACCAAGATCTACAGTTTAGAGTATTTTGAAGAAATTTGAACAGTTTGGAAGTGTTGAAAACAGACCTGAAAGAGGAAGGAAACGTTTGTTTACACAAAGAGATGAAACTCTACTTTCGCGTTTGGTAAAGGTTAACAGAAAAAAATCGCTGACAGATTGACTAGTATAATAAATGAAGGTAAGGACCATAGTTTCAGTAAGAAGACAATTCAAAGGAAATTATCAACTATGGGATTTAAACATAAGGTTGCCAAGAAGAAGGTGGTGGTCAGGGAGGTGTACAGAAGAAAGAGGGTTTGGTGGTGTCATGAGAGAAAAGACTGGACTGAAAATGAACACTGGAGAAAGTAGATTTTTCTGATTAATCTCAGATAGTCATTGGCTCCAACAACCGAGTTTATGTCTGGAGGAAGGAAGATGAAGTCAACAGACCCCACTAAGTATACCCAGCTGAGCGTACCAGGATCAGTGTTATGGTCTGGGGTTGCTTGTGTTTTGAAGGTATTGGGACATTGACACCGGTTGATGGTATAATAGACTCAAGAAAATATATTAATATCATTGAAGACAACTTGTGGCCTGTTATTGCACGACACTTTGGGCATGATGAATACACATTCATGGATAACAATGCACTTGTTCACAGAGCACGTATAGTGAAAACCTACATGGAAAACAACAATGTCAACACCACAGATGGGCCTGCACAGTCTCCGGAGTTGAATATTATATAAAATTTATGGCTCTGTTTGAATACAGACATTGAGAAAAAACGCTTTTAATATTGTCACTCGAGGCCAGCTAATACACGCCTTAAGAACATCTTGGCAAAACATACCTGTAGAATATGTCAGGGGTTATTTGAAACAATTCCAACCAGAATTCGTTATTTTGTTGTCATATTGATTCGTTATTTTGTTTCTTTGAGTTTAAGATGAATTTGTCAAGGTGTTCTTTCACTTTTAAATCAACAATATATGTCAAATACTTACTGATACTTTTGTTTTTTAATGATAACGGCAGGGGGGGAGGTGTTGTTTTGAAGAAATTAAAAAGGTGATCAACCAGCAGACTGGTAGTCATTATATCTCTTTATTTTGTTTTTATAACACGTTTTTCTGTTCCTTTAACCGTGTGTAACTTCAATAAATATTTTATAAGTTTAAAACAATGAAACATAACACATAAGTGTAACACTGACATGAAACGTCAATATCTAGTTCTAAAGCATGATTTAGCATCAGCAACCCATGTATTCGTTGTAATTGTAGCGCCGGTTTATTGCGAACGGAATAAATTATATAAATGTGGATTCTTACAAACTTATTCAGTTATTTGGTGACTAATTTCAATTAAAACCATAATTCGTTTTGGAATTATTTGCCATCCGCTTCTGTACGCACACGTCAAAAATCGAGCAGTGAGCGATTCAAAGCGGATGGCGGATGAAGGACGCGGAATGCGGATGACGTGTGCGTACACATCTGAACACTTCTATTAAAAGTAATGTGAGCGTTTATTTTAATTTCTGTACGCGGAAGATGTGTGCGGATGGCGGATGACGTGTGCGCACACTTGTGAACACAGCCTTAGGACAACATCAGGCCGCAAGGAACCTCACAATGTCCTTGCGTAAGTGACTTGAATTTTTTGAAAGATACAGCATCCGCATTGCAGGCCGACGTTTTGTTGTTAAAACAGGAAACGCACGCCACAGATCATCTTCTAACTGACCATGTGAGCTACACTAAGTCGACAGAATATGATTTGAATTTTCATTTTACAAACCGCTAGTGGCGTGCGCCTCTCCGGTGACAGTACTCTGTGCGCAATTAAGAATCGTACCCAATCGTTGATCGGACGGATTACCGAGTTTGAATCGGGTGCGCCTTTTAGAGGCTAAGGACTCTATGCGTGTTAATCTTTCAGAGCAGACATGTGTCCCCTCTTCAGACGAACGCGACAACGAGGTGGGGCAGGATTATTCACTTCCGACGGAACAACCTCCGGCTGACATGTACAGCGCAGTTCCACTGAGCTCGTGTCGCGATGGCGCGACATTTTCTTCGGAGAGACAATGAAACTGAGTGGAGCATCTGATTTGTCACTGTGGTAAGCATTTGAAAATCAGGAAGTCAGTTTGGGACTTAGTGATTGACATAGGGGGTATCAATTTTTACGAAGTTAATGCATATGTCTCAGCTTGAACAGTGTGGTTTTCTATATGTATGGCTGTAGGCATTTGCGATGATTTCCTTTTGCATAATTAAAACTTACGTTGCGTATATGTCTAACCTAAATTGCTATGTTTTAATGTCATGTCATGTGGTGTGGAGAGTGCTGAGGGGAGCTCGCATTCTCAAGCGCGACATTTTACTGGTGAGAGCGCGCTTGAGGGTGCATCGCGCTCTAGTTACCAGAAAAGAAAGCGTCCATATGATGAAGTCATGCTGTACTATCGCCAGTAGGACACTGAGAGTTTCTTGCATTCTCAGGGGCGATACAACACTGATGGAGAGGCGATTGAGGGTACCTCACGTTTTTGTCATCAGAGACGACGGCATCAAAAATGATTGTTAAAATTATTTCAACACTACGTGTATTTAATTACCTCATTGTGTGTTAGCTCATACCAGTGGAGACGTGTTCCATATTTTATGGCTAGCATTGTATTTATTTAACTTCTGTATTTTTGTTAAGCTGCTCTTGTTATATTGGTGTGGGCAGTTATGATATCATTCAATAAATGTTATATTCTGGTCATCCTGTCATATTGAATTTTCTCTCTCTTTTGCAGGTTTTTTTAATACAATAAACTAATACTTATGCTGAATGGTTTATGACAACTTTAATCCAGGCACTTCATCGCTAGTAGTATATACTTTTGTATCTTCTGATTAAGTCTCCTGTTTTCTCTCTCCTTTCACTTTCGGTAAGGAGAGACGATTTTGAGGCTTTATTAATACTTCAATACTGTTCTTTTTTCGCTTTCGTGTAAGACAGTATCTATAATTCATGCCCTGTTTGTTGTTAACTGTTAAATAACATAACATAATATGCTGTTTTATTATGATTGATATTGCATAACATTATAATAAACTGATGAAAGGGAAAGCCCCCAGGAAGCATAGCCTGCACGAGAAAACAGCAGTCTCGGTTTTATTGAAGCTGTTCATCAGTGGTAATGAATGATGCCACACCACTGACGCCCCCTAGCGCATGAGCAGAACTCCATTTTCAAATGTAAACAACATACATGTACACTCCATGATCCCTGAGGACCAGAAAAATATGACTACACAATGATGTAGTATGGGGCGACTTTTTACACCTTTATATTGATATCGTGTACATTATATATTATTTACTGTGTTTGTGCATTATATATTATTGACTGTATATATCGTTTATTGTGTGTGTACATTTGTTCTGCTCTCCGCTTGCGGAGGAAAATAAAATATGCATCTATCTATCTACTACTATAAAATTGTCTACATACTAGTATTAATTGTATATCAACGTGTAAAATAATTGACAGTTAATTATTACTTAATATGTTATTAAATATTAGTCCAAGATTGCATTCAGAACCTTTGTCTATTCAAAGTTATTTGTACTTCTCAACAATAACTGGTTACTACCATAATCTAGTGTCCACTCTCTAATAAAATCACTTAAGAATTTAATAACTATGTAATCATTTGGGCTTTTTAATATCTGTTTTATTACACTCCATAAAATTGTTACAGAACTATTTTAACATTTCACAAAAAAAAATTTGGCATGGTCATTATTATATTATATTATATTATATTATATTATATTATATTATATTATATTATATTATATTATATTATAATGTTAACGAAGATAAGCTGTATGTGTGTATATGTTGCTCTGTAGCTAAGCGCGCAGCATTATGTTTTTTCCTAATTAAACACGAGTTCGAAAAGAATTTGTTTGTTCAATTTTAGAAGGTCTGTTAAACAAACATATATCAAATACAACAATTTTAAATCAGATGCATTGCAGTTATACTGGTCTTCAGCTCCATATAAAACTTTAGCGAACATGCTGACCAAGTCATAGGAAAACAAATTAAACTTTTGCAAAAAATAAGAATGTCCATGGCGTATCGAAACACAGACGCATACACAGCCAGCGAAAAAAATATTTTATATACATTTTTTCATTATTATATAGGTGTATCATGTAATAATGTGTTAAGATAAAATAAAAAAATAATTTAAGAAAGAAAACAGATTTTAATAAAACATAAAACACCCAAATTGTTAAAGTACAATAAATTATACAAATATACAAATATACTACATAAAATTGTTTAAAAAATCAAGACATTTAAACACTAAATTAAAAATAATAAATGTATAAGTCTTCCCCTGGGTGGTAGTCAAAGACGCCATCAACTATACTATAAATGGTATGTCTATACAGCCAGGTTAACAGCAGCAATACTGCAAAATACTGCTACTCCTATCTAAATGGACTTGCCGATCTTTATAGGCTCAGGGTCATTGTTAACCTTTAGTATGTTAACTTAAGCGTCGCGCGATAACCATTCGTCACGGCCTATAGATAAGTGTTTTATTTAGGTCGTTTAAGTATGTCATTATGTCAACATAAACATAAACTGCACACTATCCTTGATACGTAATCATACACGTGTACATAAAACACATGTGTTTCCTGCATACTGTGTACAGCTGTGAAACTAGCTATAATATTGGTAAAACCCATAGGTAAAACCCAATGTTAACCAATACGCTACGTGTGTTAACAGTTTACTTGAATACGATTAAAAACTAGGACATCTAAAATTAGTTTAGCGTTTGTTAGGATTAACATTAAAATGCTGCACTATCGACCATGATAAACCGTGAGCAGTAGTAGAAACTCATATATTTACAAAGTGTATGGTGTTTAACATTAGAAGTGTATGGTGTTAAACATTAAAATAGTGTGATGATTATCAGTCGCATTTATATCGTACGTCAACTGTAAACAGAGACCTTTAAACAACGTTGTTCATAGGTCTCTGCTGTATAGTAAGCCTTCAATAGAAGTCACAGTAGACATTTTAACGCTGTAGGGGAAGAACGTCGCTTGTTTACATAAGTATTGATCAAACCGATGTATTTATAAAACCAAATTAAGAAAACGGATAATAAATAGTATGTCATAATACAAGGCTTTGTGTAATGTTTTAACTTTATATAAAGATTGGCGACATACGGTGGTGAAATAAAACACATGAAGAATACAGGAATGGGAAGTGAAACTTCAACTTCAACTTTATACCACGCAGATCACAGGTAAATTTTTAAAAACGTTTTTTTCGGTTGGTTTATAATAAGTTATGCACTAAAGAGTGAAACCTTAAGTCTTACATAAATAGGTGAAATGTGGCTTTTAGAATGCAGTTCAATTTCAACGTGCAATCGTATAGTCAGCTTTTGTTTGTTTATAATATAACTTATAAAGACTTTGCAGTAAAAGCTATATGAACGAAAAACTTCAAAAAAATTTAAACGTTTTCTGTAAAAAGATGGTTTGGTGTCACTAACAAAACACGTATGTTCAGTGCTATTTGTATGTTGTTATTTTTTCCAAATTAATTTTTTTTTATTTAATTTAATAAGTAGGTTCAATAAATATTTGTAAACATGAGTGAATGTTATGTAAATAAAGGCTCGACCTACATCCTATCAGGGTATTTTTCCTTTTAACCTCTTTTAGTTGTTTATATCGACCTATAAACTACGTACCACACTGTTTATGGATTCAATCATTCTATAAACACAATTGTGTCCCTGCAAAAATGCCAAGCTGTGAAACCAAATATAATATTGGTAAAACCAAATAATACAATCCAATGGTTAACCGATACGTGTTTTATACAAGATGTATGATATTTATGACATTGCCTTGCTACAGATGACAGTCAGTGAACTATTGGATATATATCGTCTCACATTAAGATACGTGATCAGTAACTTAACAATAAGACTCCCCGTCATGATATACCTTTAACACTGTAGCAGAACTATGACTGTTGCTTAAGGTACGCACGGCTATAACCGCATGGCCGTATAGCGAAATAAGAGGATTATTCATAACTTTCATATTCAACGCATTTATAAAGGTAAGAGCTCAAAACTTTAACAATGATACTGTCCGTCGCGACGCTGTAGAAAAACAGAAGGTCGCTTAAAGTACGTACAGTTGTGATCGTATGACCGTATAGCGACATAATATAAGCATGCTTTACTGTCATAGTGAACGCATTTTAACAGTACGTCGCGGTGTGGCAAATTATCATGAAACGGAAATAGGTTCTTTTTTATGTAAATTAAATACAGGAAACACGCGTTTGAAGTGAGCCTTTTGTGAACCATGACGAGCATAGACAAAATTCAGGCAATGTAGACTCGATTTGTTGACCATAAGCCTACTTAAACCCGTATGAATGAAACGGGAAAAATACATAAGATATATAAAGTAAAAACGCTCAAGGCAAATGCCTAATAATAAACAACTATATGCACTGAGTTATATTTTCTTGAGTTTTCCGGCTTATAAACAATTTTCCGTATCGAGATTTTTACTTCATATTAAGTTTCGTTTTATTAAAAAGATTATGCTAATCAAGAACTAATCAAATAATCTACACAATCGCCGTGGCATAAACATCGCGAAAATAAGTCCACTGTAACCAGTTCCAATTCCAATGCACCTGTATAGTTATTTGTTCTTATCCCATGACATTTTATGAAAACATTTTATTATATGAAATATTATAAAACACTAATATACAACAGTAATAATGATAAACTTAAAACTGGTTTTATTAAATATTCTTCAGGGGTGAAGATCATATAAAAATGTATCTGGATTGTATTGATAGCAAAACAAACACATAAAATATTAAGCGTATTAAATATTTTGATAGAAAATACATAGCTTCTTATAAAAATGTAAAATATACTTTGTTTCTACGGTAAGTATTTAATGATGTTTCAAAACAGCTAAAGTCATACGTGTGTTGTCTTGTGCTGTTAAATGTTCATGGTCATGACGTCATTACGGCTACATTCAACTTGTTTAGTTCTGATTGGAATACCTTAAAAAAGCTTTCAGCTTTTATTCGGCGTCGAAGTCTGTTTTCTAAGTGTATTTTATAAAATGGAAATATTTTATATTTTGGATGTAGAATTATATTGTACATTAGTCTAAATGTTTTGTGAGCGGTAATTTTCGTAATTCTGACTGGTTAATGGGTAGTGTCTGGCGGCTTCTAAGGTTTGTTGTTTATCTCTATGTTTTTGTTATTACATTTACAACAGGTTAGAACATACAGTAAGTTTCTGGCGTCGCACGCTATATTTGGCTTTGCATTAAACCTCAGTTTGTTGTTAAAACAGATTGTATTTCCTTCCTAAATATTATTCAAAAGTGACACATTTTATAACGACTCCATTGCATTTAAAATTAACGGTTTATTTGTACTATTTCAACTTTTTCTCTATTAAATACTTTGCACTAAAAAGACTTTTTCGTTCACTTTGTTTTATAATGTTTTGCATTCGATTTACTGTTTGGAAAAATGTCGGATTGTTTAATTGTCAGAAACAATCGTACGTATTCTTGCTAGAGCATATGAGAGATTTCAATGTGGTGTTTTTGGTGTAGAGAATTATATATACCCATTATATCAGTACATCAGAAATGATAAAACATGTGTTTCAATTGTTTCTATTGTGCATTCTATGTTGTCATGTAAACAGTTTAATTTCTTTGTTCATTGTTATCATATTATTAACGTCTAATATATTGAAACAGCTGTTATCGGATCGTAGAAAGAATATAGTTAAATGCAAACAGTGTTCAGTTAATAACTGCTTTGTAGCTCTTAATAGAACTCAGTAACTTGGTGTGTTTGCACCGAATATTGACATAGAAAAACGCAATATAAATAGCAACTTAGTTGGCCAGCTAGTAAAAGGCAAATTGAATGATAAAAGTAGCGCAAACACAATGGTGGGAAGCCAGATGAAGATATATATTATTTGTTCTAATTTATTATATTATATACTTCTCAAAAAATTAAGGACCACTATTGCGTAGCAAAATTTTGAAAAAAGTTCACCTACTGATTGTGTATACATTAAAGAACAAAGTTTACTGATGAGGCCAATGTCTTTCCTACAATAATGGTTTGAGATGTGTGTGGTGGTAAAAAGATCGATTTAACGACTGTTGCGCCCAGAAACGTGATAGGTTGTGTGGTGCGTCATCACTGGTTAGGGTGGGGTCTCCTATGATTAATCTACTGACTTGTATGCCATCCTTAAAGGAGATTTGACCGGGTGCCACTATCGAGATGAGATCAATAGGGCATTTGTGACCCTTATACTGGTGCTGTGGACCAGGACTTTGTACTTATAAACGGAAACGCCCTTCCGTGCCGGGCTTGTTTTGTCATGATTACACTGAGCGCAAAAGGAATAGGATGTATGGACTGGCCTGACCCTCCCTTCATATTAATCTAACAAGAGCATGAATGGTACAAAGTCCAAAAACACAGAAGTGCTCAGCCAGCTCAACCACAGATGCGGGATGACCTCGCAAACGCGCACATTTAGGTTGGGCAAGAATTTGTCCTTCTGCAATTAGAAAACTGATTCACAGCTTCACTTGTATGTGTACGGCTGTTTTTGACGCTAGAAATGGCCATGCGCTTTATTTGCTTTGTGATTTGTGTGTGACATGAAACATGTAACAGTGTTGTTTGTAAAATGTCATGCCCCACCCACCGATATGCAAACGTTCAAATTTCGGTAGTGACCACATCTTTTGATCCCTCATGTGTTTTCCTCTGTAATTTGCTATTAAATTTCTTTACAAGTGTTAACTACAGATTTATAGTAGTCCCTAGAAAAAATGGTTTTCTTTGTAAAAATGAAATAATAGAAATTGTACCACTGCCATTTTGTGGTCCTTAAATTATTTTTAAAGGGCAAGCTTTGTAGGTTACAGTTTTAGGTTTTATAAATATAATACTCAGATTATCTAAGGAACGATGCCACATTCAAAAATATTACCACTGGCAGTGGCGGATCCAGGATTTGACCTTGGGGGGGGGCGTGGACTTTGTCAACGGGGGGAGTAGCAAATCATTGAAAGTGTTGACGGGTTGAAGTAAAAGTCAATTTTAGCGTGTTTTGGCCATATTTCTATTAAAATTAGACTTAAAATCAATCGCGAGCGAAGCGAGCTAGGAAAAAAATGAGAAAAAATAGGGTTTGGGGCATAAAAAAATCATAGGTCCGCGGCCGTTAGGGGGGGCGCGCGCCGGGTGCGCCCCCCCCTGGATCCGCTAGTGCCACCCCACCACATAAATCCAAAAGTAAATGTTCTTGAGCCATAGGCATTTGTATGAATACCAGTGTGCCTGTAAACTTGCACACCTTTGTATTTCAATATGATACAGGCTTATATTAAAAAGCATCGCACTTTGGAGTCAATTGTCAATTCTTTGTACAGCATATATTTATGGTGACAGTCCATGTGCCATGGACACATTTCAAGGTACTTTGTAAAATTGTGGGAAAAAATGCTCCCAATTAAAAAATACTGTAATGTTACTATTGAAGGTACTAATTGTTTACATGTTATCTTAAGTTGCATCTTTTTTATTATCTATTATTTAAATTTGCAAAAAGAAACACAATATGACCAAAGTATAAATTGGTTGGCATCTGTGTCTTCAATTCCTTTATGTTTTAAATTTGAATGTCAATAAATGTGTTCTTAAAAGAAGTTGTATGATTCCTGAGGCTCTTTCCACCTTTATGAACTTTGCTTAGTAGTCTCAATGCATAAACATTGATCTCCATTCTAGCAATACCTTCCTCATCGCTGTTCTGCACTTGACTCAACAAGATCAGTGCCCCTGACACACACAGAAGTGAAGGCAAACCAGACTCATAATATTACTGGCTTGAACCCTGACACAAACTACACTGTCTCTATTGTTGTTATCAACAATGCAGGACTAGGACATGCTGCCTACTTTTCAAAACTGACACTGGAAGAAGGTTAGTATTATTTTGAGTCTATTTAGTTCATAACAAATTTCAGCACCTTACTTTGAAAGAAACAAGGTGTTGGAAACAGTTTTGTAATTGCTCAGTATGTGCCTTAAAGCAGCTGTCCTCCAGATGCTCAAAAATAACAAATGAAAAAAATATTAAAATTAACGGTAAATACTGGTCAAGTTATGTTCAATTGAGATATCTATTATTACTAACTGCTTAATTCTGTTGAAAAATCGTTGGTAAAACATCGCTTTTCTTTGCATAATTTACTGCGTTACTAACGCAGTAGCCGTTGTGTATAGTAGGAATATCCTGATGGCAGAAACGCGAATTGTCTGTTTTCAAAACAAAAAAGTAAAAATATGTAGATTTTTTCATTTATAACAACTATAATATATATTTAAAGAGATATTTTGAAAAAAATTGTAACTAATGATTTTTTAGTATATTCTGGAGCACAGCTGCTTTAATATAATGTGTCTTATATAAAAAGTTAATGTATATGGGACAAGGTTTTCCGCATTTACTACCATTGCTTGAAAAACAATACCCCCATGTAAGAAAGGTCGCGTGCGATGACATCAAGAATTCCTGTGAACTACATCTTTGAGAAATTGCATTTTTTGCTAAGTTATCGAGATAGTGTTTTAATTGTTAAACCACATAGATTACATGTTTCATAAACAAATGCAAGTTTCTGAACTATCAACCATTGTAATGACTTCAAATCCAGAAAAAAAACAAATATGTGAATATCATGTCTTTTAACAAACACAAAATTGATTTATATTTTACTAGATTATTTTATTTTAGTAAACACAATGTCACATAGCAGTGACTTCATGGTGTTGTTATTGTATTGAATGAAATGTCGCTACTTTCTTGTTTTACTTTTAAATTAAAATAGTTTTATGTTGGTTATCCTTTTAAGGCCAAATAGAGTTATATTTAATAAAATATATATGCAAGGAAAAGTATTATGTGCTTTGCTGCACTACTACCTCGGGATGGATTTTCCCATCCACACCAGAAACACATGATAGAAACTTATATTCATTTACACCATATTCAAAATGTGTTAGTTTGATTATGTGATAAATTGTTATAGTTGTCTTAAGGCATGACCTTCCTAATGGACTATGAAGGATACACATTTGTATTTTTTATCGAAAAAATAAACAAGTTTTTTTTCATTAAAATGTGATATATATTATGCTTTAACTTTTTAGCCGTAGAAAAATCTTTTTAAAATGCGAGTTACCTATATTTGCTTAAATTAGATTAAAGGGAAGTAATTTTACACCTTATTACCTCCCTTAAATATGGATAAAATGAAAAATTTCAATCTTGTTTATAAAATAAAAAATCCAAAAACTGAGAAAAGTTGTGCGGTGGATCGTCTTAAAATACCATATATTTCAATAAAAAAAGGTTTTTAAAATCTCTTCCTAGCTGCAAATATGTGAATCCATTAGGAAGGTCTTACCTTAACAGGAAAACAGGAAAACTTTGTTGAAAAAAAAATGTATTTAACATTTTCACTATTTTCAGAGCCCCAAGCACCTCCGGAGATACTATCAGTGTTTGACATACGACAAACCTCCCTCAATGTGTCATGGAGTCTCATTGGGCCTCGGCCTGGAAAGGTCACATACACTGTGCATCTTAATGCTGCAGTAGGAGCTCTTCCTAAAACATACATGGCTGAAGGTGTGAAAATTGGTGTTGTAGCATATACACGTAATTGATGAATACACAATATGATAAAGTTTTTGTATTATATAGATCTACATGTAATGGATAAAAAAAACAGTGTGTGGTATCATGGTCAGATTGTTGTATCATATTATAGAGAATAGTGTTAAATATAGCTCAAGTTTAACCTGCGAGGCTGAGATAATTTTATTCTTGAAAAAAAATGGACTACTTTCGTTTCTCTAATATAACTAATTTGTTGGTTTATTGTGCTAATTTTTTTGGTTGCAGTAGATCTTTAAAATGCCATCAGTGTTTGATTTTAGAGGCAAGTGTGTGCACTATGCACATGTGTGAAAAAGCATTTGTACATGCAAGTTCACATGCATATTAATACACAAAATATTGTAAGCTAAGCTGTATTATTCTTTCCAGGGTATGAAAACACACATTTGTTTGCTGATGGCCTGGAAGAGTACTGGGAATATTCAGTAACAGTGGAGGCTAAAACAAATGTTGGTTCACCCAAATCAACAACAACTTCTTATAAGAATCGCACATTGCCATCAGGTAAGCACAGTCTGATACATTTAAAATCAGTTTGAAATTTATATGTACTTAATAGAAATTCAAGCTCTATGGCACAGTAGCTATCTTTGTATTGAAACTATTAACAGTTAATAATTTAATTCCTGGTTATAAGAGTTTGACAATTTTCAGCCCCAGGTAAAGTGTCAGTTTTTGAAGCTGTGAAAGCAGGAAAGCGCACTGACGACTTCCACAAAATGTCAGTTAGATGGAAAGCACCCACTTTGCTAGAGAGAAATGGCATCATAAAGGATTATTTCTTGAGACATAACGTTGCCAACAAATCTGAGGGATCTGGTGTAAGATTTGCTTTACTAACTTTATATGAAACTAGATTTGCAGCTATAATAGCATTATTATGATTAATTTTTTTATAAAAATGCTTACATTTAAAAGTCAATTTAAAGATGTAAAGTCATATCTATTTGTTTTCTGAATTGCATGAGCATTCATCAAACCCTATCTTGGATTTGTAATATACATGACCTTTTACAAGGTCTAAGCAAAACACCTTTTTTACAGGTGTCAGTGGTACAGAAAACATTGCCATTTGAATCACAGCCAAATGATGAACACTTTTACACACAAGAATTTGATGTTGTGCCTGAAACCACCTACGACTTTGAGGTAATATTATTCTTGATGTTATAACATTGTATTGTTGGCTGGAAATATTAAATTATGTATAATATATATGACTTCATACTTTTAACCCATAATAAGAGACTTTTAAAAGGGCAATAAGGAAATTTGCATTTCCCATATATATTTTTAATCCTAAGGCTTTTTCAGGTTTATGCTGTGAACATAGATCCTCCTGACATCAACGGGAGAACGTTTTCACTAAGTGTCCAGGCTCCAGCTGGATGTAAGATATTATTGAATAATATATATATTCTATATTTAGCTTGCTGTTTTGTATTGAAAGACCTGGGTCTAAGTATAAAAGAGAGAGCTGTTGAGAAATGGCCACCTTATTTAAACTCTCTGGGCTATCTCCATGCAAACTCAAAGACAAAAAAAGTAGAAATTTGGATGATTACTTATTATTATGCCCCCCTCAAAAAAGAGGGCGGGCACATATTGTTTTGCTAATGTTGGTCGGTAGGTTGGTCTGTCTGTCTGTCTTTTTGTCGGTAGACCAAAGGGTTTCCGATCATTATCTTGAAAACAATTTACCACAGGGCTTTCATATTTAACATGCTGATTGGTCTTGGTAAGGAAAAGACCCCTGTAGGTTTTGGATTCACTAGGTTAAAGGTCAAAGTCACAAGGGTCACTTGTAAATTAATGTAAACCTGGTTTCCGCTCATTAACTTGAGAACTATTTATTACAGAACTTTCATATTTCACATGCTGATTGGTCTTAGTGAGAACATGACCTGTATTGATTTTGGGTTCACAAGGTCAAAGGTCAAGGTCACAAGTGTCCTTTTGTAAAAAAAATGGTTTCTGCTCATTTTCTTGAGAACTATTTATCACAGATAAACAAATATATCTTTGTGCAAAACGAATAGGTCAAAGGTCAAATATCTTGAGAACTGTTTATCACAAAGCTTATATTTTTCACATGCTGATTGGTCTTGGTGAGAACAAGAGTCCTTGTGCTTTTAAGTTTACTAGGCCAAAGGACAAGCTTACATGGGTCACTTGTGATCAACTATGTAAACAGTTTCTACTGAACATCCTAAAAACTATTGATTTTAATGCCTGAAGGCACTTACCCCATACCTATTCACGAAGTCACATCATGTCCATCATCCCACTTCTATAACATGAACCTTTTTAATGGGCTCCTTGTGCATATTAATCACCCTTCTATCAAAAACCCTCAGCAGAAGGCGCCAGGGGGCATATGTGTTTTTTTGACATTTTTTGTTCATGTTTCCACTCTATAACTCTTGAAGGGTTGGTGACATTTTGAAATAACTTGGCAAAAATGTAGAGTACCATGTGACAATGTGCAGAGGACATGTTTGACTAAGGTCTCTTCAAGGTCAAGGTCATAGTTCAAGGTTAAACACACTATCTTGTCAGCTCCATATCTGTTGAACCCCTTGTGGGATTTAAAAATAAATGCACAATTGCCAAGTATGAGGATTCGATGTTTGACAAATGACTGTTTAAGGTCAAGGTCATAGTTCAAAGTTAAACATTGTATGACTGTATTACGTGCAGGGGTGGCAAGATCACACAAATGTATACTTGTCCACGGACAAGTGGTTTAAAAAAACTGCCTGTCTGTACCAGTGCACAACTTGTCCGAACTTTTATAAATACAAACGCTAGTATTTCAACATAAATGATTTAATAAACACACTTATAATGTTATCTCACAAAATTACTAGCATACTTTTACTGCAACTTCATATTCAACATTTCATAAAACCTCTTCTACAATTCTGAATTTCTAAATGAAATATTTCTTAGTCTGTATTTACTTCGATAAAGACTGGAATTTATTTGGGGAAAAAGTTATTTTTTAGACCGTAATCACTTAGACATCGTAATTATTGACTTGTCCACGGACAAGTCAACTGGAAAAAAATACTTGTCCGGAGCAAGAAATGTACGACACGGACAACACGGACAATTGATTTTGGTTGGTGACATTTTGAAATGACTTTGCACAAATGTAAAGTACCATGAGACGATGTGCAATTTTTCTAAGGTAACTGCAAGGTCAAGGTGATATTTTAAGGTCAAACTCACTTTCGTGTCCGCTCAGAGTGAGCTTTTGTGACAGTCCTTTGTCCCTCGTTCGTTGTGTGTTAACTTTTTCATTCAAACGACTTCTCTGAAACCACTAATTGGATTTTGACTAAACTTAACAGGAATGATCCCTGGGTGTTCCCTTGCCAAAGTTGTTCAAACCATTCCAGTTGGTTGCTTAAGTAGGTCACGGGGTCACAAAATAGGTTTTCAAAATACAATTTTCAAAAATCTTCTTGTCTGAAACTACAAGACCCAGAGCTTTCATGTTTGTTATAAAGCATCGTCTAGAGGTCCTCTACCAAAGTTGTTCAAATTATGCCCCTGGGGTCAAAATTGACCCCGCCCCAGGGTCACAATTTTACATTGAATTATATAAGGAAAGCATTAAACGACTTCTTATCTTGAACCGATAATGGGAATTTGACCAAAGTGGACAGGAATGGTCCCTGAGTGGTCCTCTACCAAAATTGTTCGAATGGTTCTGATTGGTTGCATAAATAGGTCAAGGGTAAAGAAAAGGGTGTTCAAAATGCAATTTTCAAAAATCTTCCTGTCTTAAACTATGCGGCCCAGAGATTTCATATTTGGCATATAACACCATCTAGAGGTCCTCTACCAAAGTTGCTTAAGTTATACCTCTGGGGTCA
>Ga0224511_10000225_pt1 | contig 23190 bp, 13 predicted proteins | sample SF_May12_sed_USG_2_FD_169988 | JGI IMG/M metagenome (GOLD analysis project Ga0224511, IMG submission 169988) | Sediment microbial communities from San Francisco Bay, California, United States - SF_May12_sed_USGS_8_1 | ecosystem: Environmental > Aquatic > Marine > Sediment | place: USA...
CATTTTTGAAACAGTCCATTTTCGGTGTGGTTAAGGGTGTGCTTGTTTAGAAGGCTATAACTTTGTCAAAAATTAACATTTCTTAATGAAGTAAAGTTTTTTATTTAATTTAAGGATGATATATTGTAAATATAATTTTTAATTAAAGAATAAATAATAAATAAAAAAATGGCCTGGCATAGCTACTATAAAACCATGAAACAGAATATTTAGTTAGGAATAATATATGGTATCAAATGGGATACATATGTCCCTTATATGCAAGACTAAAATATCATCTCAAATTGTGGAGGTTTGTCAAAGTTGTTCTGGGAAACCTAACCATTCCGGTCTTTTTGTTTTTAAGTTTTGGCTGATGGATTAATTAAGATCCAAAGTGTGAATAAACTGGACGAAGTGAATGCTCTGGTTTTTATATAAGAGCCTTTTTAGGATAAAATAACAGTACGCACGTACTCCATAATAATACTTAATTTCTTATTTAGTGAAAATGTCTGTGGCAGACACAGGTTTCCAGATAAATATAGGGGAAAACTTTGATTTCATAATTATTGTAAAACAAGTGCCAGGTCACGAAACCAATAAAACGCTAAGGTTGGAGGAAGCTTTCATTTTGCTGCCGATGTATTTGCTGTCAACAGAAGGTGAATAGTTTTCTTTTATATGCAAAACTATTAGGGTTGTTACAATATGTACTTATACTAATTAGGTAATTGCAATGAGAAATATTACAATGTGTGCTTACAAAATTATATAATTATTATTCTTCGTACTTGGAATGGTACATTATGCAAGACACAACCTTCTGTACGTCGCAGAATATCCTAGATGTTCAAATATTTCAAGACGCCTTAGGGAATTTAAAGACGTAAGACAAACCATTGAGTAAGCTATTTTGGACATTTGCAAACCCGAAAAAGCAATTGTAAGACGCAAGAACCAACCAATGGCTTGTATTTGTCTGGTTGCATCAACACTAAAAATAAATTGTATCCTTATTAAATAGTGTATGATTCTTAGACATTTTCTACGCGCTGTTTTCTCCACAAAGGAACATTGTTATTTTAGCATGTACGTCAAACTCGGAGTTGTGGTGGTTTGACAACATACCCATGCGACCAGCTCTATTGTTTTTCTGGGTGTCCGTTTGTGGTTTACGTGCACAGACATAAGTCGGCGCAAATATTTATGTGTTTATTTGTTTTGTTCTGTCTTAATTTATTGCAGAGATCTTCTATGTTTGTCTTTCTATGTTATAATGGACAAGTTGTTATGACAACAACTAACTGTGCAATTGGTTGTGAGCACGTTTGTACGTAAGTAAGGTAATAGCTGTTCAATGGACTACGAAGGATACATATTTGTATTTTAATAAAAAATAAACAATGAAATGTCCTCATTAAATTGTTATATAATTATGTTTTGCTTTTACGTTTCAACCATAGAAAATTATTTTTAATGCAAGTCACCTTTATTTGCTTTAAATAAATTTAATGGAAATAATGTACACCTTATTATCTCCCTTCAATATTAATCGAATGAATATTTTCAATCTTGTTTAAAAAAATTAAAGCCCCTGGTTACACAGTGTCTGGCCAACAAGCTGTTATATTTGAGTAAATATGACTGACGAAAAATGCAAAAATTATACTTAAAGGTAATGCATTTTGTCTTTCGTTAACATTAAAAGTCTAGACTACCTACACTTTGAGAATTCATAATTACAATTACTGACAAACTTAATGATGCAAATGGAATATAAAAATGGTATGGTAAACTAAAAATCCCATTACCAAGCTGTATGATCATCATGCACATATATCATATGAATATGTCTCGAATATGAATTATAACAAAAATAACTTATCACGTCACTGGCTAGACAGGGATCTGATATCAGCTGATACCGTAATTTGGCTAAGGTTAGCAGCCACCAATTTGATTAAGGCAAATTCTTGTATTATACATATCGACTGCGACTGAAATTGGAGTATAATTGCTTTGATAATGTCGTGTACAAAGTGATTGTTAGCCACATATTTACTCTCCCGTTAGTACGTCCGTCCGCCCGTCCATATGTCCGTCACAAACTTGTTTGGGGCTATATCTCAAAGACTATTACAGATTTGAACATGAAACTTCAGTTGTGTATAGATCTCATTAAGGTGAAGTGCACTGCACAAGACCCATAACCCTCCACTTTCTCCTGAAATATGGTCTACTGTAAGTTGCAAATTAATAGTTCTTATTAAATTGTAGTTATTAAACCTATAAAATATAACTAAGAAATGCCGCAATGTATAGTTCGCATACACCTTTCCCTAAATTTCTTCACCTCCCATCAATCAACAAAACCTGTTCGGCGGGGGATATCAATTCGACGAATTTGTTTGTTGTATATTGGTTTACACGCGCTTTAATGCGTTTATTTGTTTGTCTTTTAATCCCAGATCATACATACCATCGTATGAAACGATTTTACCTTGGTCGGCGAAGTTTACGACTGACCTTCGTCATTAAACATTACTAAGATTGACTTTCTATGTAAAAAGGTTTGTTATTTGCTGATCGATTTGGGATGTAATATTTTCTTAGTTCGATTCTTAATTAGCCGATGAATAGATTGGAACTTTTAATGCTTCCATAAAAGACGGGGTGCCAGACACTGTCTCAATATTGAACTGCCATTGAAATAATGCTTTAAATTAGACAGGTGTCAAAAAGCTGACATTACAATCATTTTCAATATAAACTCATTCTAATAATACTTCACTTTGTTTTAATTAATTTTAAATATTCAAAACTGTGTGAATTGGAACTGTGAATTGGAACTGTGTAACATTTTCTGAATCTTTGGCACGATCTTGCATGTTGTCCTTATTTCCGTGTATGTACCACATGGCGTTAGTAATAGTGTTTAAATGTTTCTTTATGATGGCATGGAACTTGGAAATATTCCCTTAGAATAGGCGTTATGTGGGCAAAGAACTCAATGTACAGATTGTCCTTAGCTAAAACAGATAAATAATATAAGCAATATATTAAATACTGTGCAAGCACATTTCTACTAGTTCTTCTGACAGCGCACAATAAAATGCATTGAATTATAAAAGCCAATATTCTCTTTGTGGATCATACAGTCAAAGCGCAAGACAAATCTGGCAGTTTTTTTTTTCACGACGTTAGGGAAAATAATGGGGTGTGAATCTCACGGATGCTTTCATTTTAATGCCGACGTGCTGTCGTTTAAATTAACACATGCAAAGCTGTTTTCGTTGCAAGCGCCAATAAACCTCTAGGGTTAAACTTGAAAACACCATATAGTGTATTCATCTACAAATACAAGCTGCTGTTTTTCCATGCGGGCTATTCTTCCAGGGGGCTTTCCCTTTTCTCAGTTACATTAAACAGTTACATAAATTCAACGACAATATAAATAGATGCACAGTGTTTTGTGATTAATTAGAAATAAATATACTTCTATAACTGCTACTGATACACTGTCCACTACATGTATCTAAATCTGTAGGAACTTTGATGACAAGCATGTCATGAAAGGACATGACACACACAATCAGTATCAAGTCATCCATATCCTAAAGCTATGTGTCGTTTTCGTCTTCTTTGTCTAAACATGTTTTCCTTGGACCATATTTCAACTAACATTGGTTGACCCTTGCCTCGTGCTTAGAAATGTATCTTCAAAAATGCCATACTACAATGTGTATCTGTCCATATACCTTTCATATACGTATGTAACCAACGCAAGTTAACACCCAACTGTACTGCATTCACTCTTCATAGTACCCTTTTTCTGTAACCTGTGTTTAGGTCATTTATTATCCATATTAGTTCCGCGCAGTAGTAACACTGCGAATTTAGTTTGTGTTTCCCGCTTAAAACCGTAATATATTTTAAAAAGTAAAAATACAGATTTTTTTTTCGTCACACTTTTACGTGTTGATTGATTACTAAATTTAGCAGTTCGAGTTCCGCAAGATGGTACTAATAAGATTTAAAGACACGTTTTTGTTATACAATTGTGAACTTTTAATGTGAGAATTAGAAACAACGTGAATACTTATTACCAGTAGTTATAAATCATAGAAAGCTGTTTAGTTTAATTGTTTCATATACATGTATATTAACTAAACACTAATTATGTTATGTATTATTCATGTCAAAATACCTTTGTGTTTTCTTTAAAAAAACTCTGATTACAATATCATTGGAACACCGAACACGTAGCACATTAAACTGGAATTTTATATATATATTTTAAATATGTTCTTTTCTAAACGTGTTTTTGTGTCGTTCTGTGTGTTAGGTTTTGTACGGGCCATTTAGTTATGGTGCCCTTAAACTTGACATATCTACCTTGTTTACAACATTCTTTCTTTGAACATCTCTTCAATTTATATTTTAACATACCAAATACAACAACCTCTAGTCTAAGACATAAATTATATGGTGAATGCTTCAGCAATAGCTCTATGCCTTGGTGATTGCAGTTTTAGGTCATGTTATAGCATAAACAGTAGACAGTAGTTTTCAATACTCTTAAATGTCGTTCTTTAAATGTAAATATATGCAATACAGGTTATAACTGTTGCATTTATCTATTTTGCAAATAAAACCTTAGTGTAAAATCATGCAATATCTGTGCAGCAGACACCTTTCCTGTTCTTACTTCGACTTATTGCAGACGGGAAAAAACAACACAACACATAACCGGCATTTCACATAGGGCCTACTATCAAACAGCATGTACACCAATAAATATGTATACCCCTATCTATAGCCGTTTACGTGACTGTATGATATTGTTACGTATACCCCTTATGCTATGTCAAAGGGCCTGCTTGTTCTGTAGACGATATTAGAGCGTTCTGCAGACTGGTTTGGTTTTTCATCGTACAACATAATGTTGCCGCGGCTTTTCTCGAATGTTTGTATGTGCAGGAAGTAGACCACTTTAATTGCATTACATTTTATGGTTTCCCAAGAATTGAGAATAACTGAAACATAATTATTTGTTTACATGAGTAATATATTGATATTTGGCTCAAGAAATGAAAACGTATCTGATCTACACTTGATTTAAGCACACAAATAAATCATTCATAACCTATGCATGCACTAAAACAAAAGTGTTGATAACTAACTAATGCTGACATATTTCTGAACCTCCCAACACGTACTTCTGACAAGTGTTTGGGTTTCGCGCTATTTGATATTCTGTTGTTGAATATGAACTCCTAAATAACACCGTAAACGCCGTGGTTCTTTGATGTATTTTGTGCACGTTTTTATCGTGTGTGTATACATTGTATATCTGAGCATTATAGTTTGTTAAACAAGAAACAGAATTTATTTTATGCAACCTATGCTAGCTTCCAACTCTCAAACCCGTTGTTTCTGTCATATGCATAAGGAGTCACAGTAAATTAAACAGTAACACCCAATTGCATTCTCTTGACACATTAACGAATGAGTATTCCAAGACGACTTATAACCATTTGCCTTTTGACAGTTGCAGTTCAGAACAATTAAATTGTTCACAGTATGCACGGTATAAAACGGAACTTTACTAAATAACTTACTTTGAGAACCAATTTTGTACTATGACTCTTAGTAAGACTCTTGAAGCAATGAACGCATTTTCAGGATGCAGCATTCACATTATTATGTCCTAACCTCAGTACAATCAAAGGTTTTTATTCTACATATCCTAAATTACAGAGTGGTATGCATTTTGGATTGTTTCCGATTTCTTTGTTGAATCCTTGATGCAAAGAGTTTTGAGAACAAACTAAATACAAACTTTGTTCCCGAACGTACCAAGAACATTATTCTTAGTGCACATAATTTAATTAAAGGGATTATTCGTCTATGACAGTGTAGGAAAAGCGCCTTATACACATATATTAAACAGAAGAGAAACACACTGTTATTGTGTAAATCCTTTTTACAATTCCTGACCTTGGTTGCGAAAATGATGTTCGATGTCTTTTTGACAATTCTCATTTATCTAGATTATTTTCTGTTTGTCAATGACGCAACTGCGAATCCCTTTTGATAAATAACACATGACTTATCCCAAGACAACATTTTCACAGACGCATAGAAAGCAATTGTATGTCTGTTTTGTCAAATATTATAAAGTTGTGTGCTCATGCATACGATGTTTGGAGGATCTGTATTTTTCCTTTGCCAACGTCTTGTAAAAGGTACTAACGAATAAGTGAGCCAAACCCATTATAATGCGTTGTTTACAATTGGTGTTTCTTATATATTTATTGTATGCTTGTTGTGTATTGGCTTACACGCGGCACATGCACTGAAGTTTTTATACACATGTTTGTCTTTTTGTCCCAGATCCTGCATACATGTACGATAGTATAAAACGATTTTACCTCGGTCGGCAAAGTTAACGAATGACCTCCGTACAGTATGTATGGTAATAATGTAAAGCCATTTGGCGAAGACTTGTCATAACTATATAATATATTTTGACTGTTTTTAAAGTATACGTATCTCTTTCATGGAGACTACTTAATAGCTGTATATAATCCTGAATTACAGACACATAATAAAGCCACATAATTATTTTAAATACTGTTTTACCAAACTGTTTAAACGAACTAAACTGCAAGTGCTGAACAAGCATATATTGGTTTAAACAGTTATACATGTATATGTATAGAACAGTCCAAAGATACCTTGTAAAATTGCCTCATACTCTCTTAAGTAAGACACATATTTCGAATAATGTTGTTACTGAAAGATCAAACATAGCCTATTTTCGTGTTCAAGTTTTATTCGTCATACAATCATAGACAACACGTCTTTATGTAGACCGATAACCTTCGCTTCCAGTCAAAACATTAACCAAAAGGTCTCTCTAACGTAATATTTGCGATCACTTCCTATATTTAAGATTATAGGTTATGGGGAATTTGACTTTGAACAGTACGTTTACTCTTCTATTATATCAAAGGCGTAAAGATAAACAATAGCAATCATTATATTTTAGTTGTCGTTATTGTTATTATTTATATTACAGCAGAATAGTAAACTTTCAGTCTGTCTATTTCAGAGGACAAATGAATGATTCATTCTACAACCTTCAACTTCGCATTGTCTAGAAAAACATGATAAAGAATATTTTGTTAGGAATAATATATTTCTTTTTTGTTTATGTTCAAAAAGGTTTTTCTGTTCAAACATCAAATGGAAAACGCAAAACTTGTGTTACCCTGTCAACATTACGTATTTCAATTCATTACCAAGCATACAGTATAATCGAAATTGTTCGGTGTATTAAAAACATTAAACACGACTTTAATGTTTTACGTTTTATTCGCACCTGGTTACTCGTATTCAACAATGTATTATCGTATACGCATATAAGCACGTATTTAAACATTAACTTTGTGAAAAAAGAATACATTTATGAAATAGATTTTGATTTTGCGTGTTATATTGTCAGTTAGAGCACGGTGTCTCGTTCAGTCGCGTAATAATTCAAACACGAAGGCCGCGTTCTAATTCATTAGAAAAATGCTTAGGTTAAAAGGACATTTGTATTTTGTTGTCGATGAGTTTGTCGTTTTAATAACTTATAAACAACGCCTTTGTCATTGTAAAGACATATTGTCAGAGAAATATGTGGTACCATTTGATATCACTTTCTATTGCATTGTAACTGTATAAGGTACGAGTATTATAAAAACAAAGACACCATTATCTAGACTAAGTCAAGAAGTCTTTCACAAAAACATAAACCGTTTTTTCTTAATGTCTGTTGCGTCTTGGTGTTCTTTGTGTTTCTGTGTTGTTCTGTGGCTTTTTGTACGGGCCACTTTGTCATGGTCCCTATAACTTGACATATCTACATTGTTTACACCATGCTTTCCTTGAACATCTTTTCAATTTATATTTTAAAGACATTGCTACGTTGTAAAGAATTTTGTTAGTACAAGTTACGAGAGATATTTTTTTTTGCTATTTAGTGTAAATTAGTGTGTTGTATCAAGTAACTGTCGAAGCGATGTTATACAGAACAAATGATGCTTGGCCAAATCAGGTGCCACTTTATTGTACGTGTATCGAAGTAATAGTTCAAAATATTGCGATGCATAGAAGCACATATTGTTGGCTTTTTATTATGTTTACTGTACTGTTGTGCAGAAGTCCAATATGTTATAATCTACACTATTTATACTGTGTTGTGTTTGAACTAAAAACATCATCTGCACAATAATGTAAAATATTTCTTTCAGTTATTTGTATATAACATTTCCATTCGTATCATAAATGTTTTTGTTTCAAGAAACGTTACGTAATGTAGATTATATGGACACGTGTCCTATAGATAAAGTTAGTTTTTATATACGTAAGCAGTTTTAGGCGACAACTGTTACAGTAGTTTTTATAAAGCACTATTTACAGTAACATAGTACATGAACTTCTCCTTTTTTAGTTTTGATATTATTGTGTTTCCTCAGGGATCATGGAATGTACATGTATGTTGTTTACATTTGAAAATGGAGTTCCGCTCATGCGCTAGGGGGCGTCAGTGATGTGGCATCATTCATTACTACTGATGAACGGCTTCAATAAAACCGAGGCTGCTGTTTTCTCGTGCAGGCCATGCTTCCTGAGGGCTTTCCCTTTCATCAGTTTTACATTCATGACTAACGAAACACATCAGTGTTGCCGTTTTAATTTTAAGGGGAGAAATTGTCCCTTTGATGTCAATGTCGTTTTACGCTGATGTTCCAATGCTTATTTGTGTTGACGTTTTAGGTACTGAGTATCCTTTATATTTTGATAATAAATTATTTGCGTTTGCGAAATGATATACTATACCAGATATTACTTTGTGTACGTCGCAGAAGGTCTTTGTTGTTCCAGCATTTCAAGACGCCTTAGGGAATTTAAAGACGTTAGACAGACCTTTGAGTAAGCTATTTTGGACATGTCCCAAACCCGAATAATCATTTAGTAGACGCAAGTGCCAACCAATGGCGTGTATTTGTCAGGTTACATCAACACTAAAATATTTTCTCACTCAATAGTTTACAAACATTATAATGTAAGGCTGTTTTCTATGCGCTGTTGTAACCACAACGTTATATATTCATTATTTTTACTATTCCTTTAATTGCTTTCCTACTCAGTGTTGTAATTATTGCAGGCCCCTAATGACACGGTGTCTGTCAAACACGCTTATATTTCTTGTCATAAAACATAACACAAATTTGTAATAAGTCATTAATTAGCCTATACAATGTAAATAGACTCACGGGGTCGAGCAGAACTCCAAATATACTAAGAATATACCTTTCGCAGCAGACTTATGAAACATCAATAGTTTGTTAAAAAGGCATATCAGGTTTGGTTCCAAATGACCTCTGTTGTTTTCTTCTTACTTCCACTTTCATTTTGAACCAAACTGCATTGTTTGGACAAACTATTGATGTTTCACTTTTTAAATTCTACGACATCTTCCGTTAATGCATGAAGTTCAATGCGGCCAAATGTGACAGGTATATGTAAATAATATTTACTTAATATACTTCAAAATGTTTAAGATGTAATATAATAATATAAATATGAGTTATGTTTTGGCACATACCAAGACCATAGCTGTATAAATTATCAGTTTTGACGTACGAAATATACAACACACACGACTTTTTTTCCCGTATTTCGCAGAAGATCAGAACAAGTGAGATATTATAGGAATCCTTTATGGAAATGAAATACGTAGATTGTGTTCTATTTTGGACGTCTACAGAGAAAACAAATATAGACTAAAACACTGCGTTCTAACGTAGACTGGCAAAAATGACGCAAAGACAAGAACTGTCAACATGAAGACGACTAGAAACAAAACAAAACACAATCATATGCCCGTATAGCTAAAACGTTCGAGGTTAAAAGGCAATTCATAGAGGATAGTTGTTTAAATAATGAAAAGTCACTTATTTTCCTTGACATTTACCAAACTGTTTAAACCAACTAAAATGCGAGTGCTGAAGATTCTATGCTAAGTATATGATCAACACGCGTTCAACTATGTTTTATTTATGCAGCTGTTGACCCTTTTGGAATATATTTAAGGATCGAATTTTATTTTCAACATAGTTTTCAAACTAGTTAAAAAGTCAACATCCAGAATTCGACCAATGTAGCTCCAAAGTGTTCCGCCTTAATTCATAACTGAAGAAGTTCTTTCGGTGTAGGTGGGTGGGTGAGCGGGCGTTACTCTATATTCAATTGTTGCAAGATTAGTAATTGTCTACCAAACTATGTAGACCGAAACGTACAACTTATCGATACAAGCGGAGTTATGCTTGATTTTTAAATAAATTATACCTATATTATTAAATATAATTTACAAATACAACAATGTACAACCCTAGTCACGTTATTATTCAATGTACATATTTTGAGTTTTAAATACCTAACATGTTTGTTTGTTATTTATGTTCACAATCGCCAATTTGAACTTAAGCCTATGGACATTTTGTAAATTTGCCGAATAATTTTTTGGATAAAGCACACATTTCTTTCGTTTAATGTTGTTACTGAGAGATCAAACATAGCCCGGCTGGTTTGAAGGTGACATTCGTCATACAATCATAGGCAATACGTCTTTATAAAGACCAAAAACCCTAGTTTTCAGTCAATCCATTGGCTTAAAGGTATGTCTAAAGTAATATTTGCGATCACTGGCTATGTTAGATTGTAGGTTATGGGGTCTTTGAGTTTGAACAGTACGTTCATTCTGATATATCAAACGCATATGGATACACACTTATTATTACAGCAATTATTATTCTTTGGTTGTCTTGATGGTATAACAGCACGTATAACACGTATAACTTCAGTTTGTCTATTTATGTGGGCAAACAGACAAATTGTTTTAGGTAATCCTTTCTACAACCTTTAACATTACAGTATCTAGAAAACCATGAAACAGAATATTTAGTTTTTATACATCGTACAAATTTGGGGGAAAAATGTCAATTATATGCAAAACCATTAAAACATAATGCATACATGTAACAATGAATAACTAAGTGTATATTATTATTATAAACATTGTTGTGTGTGTTTTGTGTATTTAGGACATTAAAGATGCCTTTCATGCTTAAAGTAAAATTTAAATATGGTACTTTTAATCAACCGTGATTTGTAGATAACGAAAATCAACATTTAAAATAATAGTTTTACTTTGCGAAAATAAAGGCATACACTCATGTTTTCTTATATTATCCATTTATCCATATTAAGGATATGCAAATTTTGAATGCGCTGGTTGGCCATATCTTAAAGACGCGCCTGGAGATTTTTTAAACAACACTAGGACCTAATGGATAGCTCCACCATTTTTCAAGCTCCTCCCCAAGCGGCATATTTTCTTTGATCTTGTGATAAGGTTTATCACAAACAGGAAATATGCTTTCTGTTGTATTTTCTAGGTCAGACTGTCAGCTGACAATATAATTCTAATCTATTGGTTTGAAATTGTACGGTTATAAACGATCATGATTGACAGTTGTGAAACTGTCCATTGTATTGAAGACAATACGATGCATATCGTGTTTGACTTTGGATGAGCTGTTGAACGTCTGACTAGAGCTTTCGTCGTTGTTCTACCTTTGTCGATTGATCTTCCAGTCCAACAAGTCCAACATCCAGATCGCTTTGGGAAACCAAAGCCTTCTGGCCTTTTTGTCTTATTAAGTTTTGGCTGATTGATAGGCCATCGTTATTAAGATCCTAAGTGGGGATAAACTGGACGAATTGAATGATCTGGTTTTAATATCAGGGCCTTGTTAGGATAAAATAACAATACTCATGCACTCCATAATAATACTTAATGTCTTATTTAGTAAAAATGTAAGTGGAAGACACAGGTTTCCAGATAAATATATGTGAAAAACTTTGATTTCTTAATTATCGAAAACTGAGTGCCAGGTCACGAATACAATAGAAAAATGATTCAGTTAAAGGAAGCTTTCATTATGATGTTTATGTATTTCCTGTCAACAGATAGTGTTTCTTTTATATGCAAAACTTGGAGTGTTGTTACCATAATTACTAAGGAATACATTTTAGGTAAATGCAATAAGAAATACAACACATACGACACTTGTAAACAATAAAAAATAAAACAATAAACCTTCATTTAATGTAGGCTTTATTTACATACACAGGCATAGCATATTTTAGTTATATTCAAATATTAATGACTTTATTGTACTTGGAATGATACATTATGCAAGACACAACCTTCTGTACGTCGCAGAAGATCCTAGATGTTAAAATATTTCAAGACGCCTTAGGGAATTTAGAGACGTAAGAAAACCATTGAGTTAGCTATTTTGAACATTTTCCAAACCCGAAGAAGCAATTGTAAGACGCAAGAACCAACCAATGGCTTATATTTGTCTTGTTGCATTAACACTAAAAATAAATCATCTCCTTGCTAAATAGTTGACTAAAAGTGTATTCTTAGACATTTTCTACGCGTTGTTTTCTCCACAAAGGAATATAGTTATTTTAGTATGTACGCCGTACTCGGAGTTGTGGTGGTTTGTCAACATACCCATGCGACCAGCTTTATAGTTTTTCTGGGTGTCTTTTTGTGGAGTACAGATATAAGTCGGCGCAAATGTTTACGTGTTTATTTCTTTTGTTCTGTCTTAATTTATAGCAGAGATAATCGATGTTTGTCTTCCTACATGTATATCAAAATGGACTTTTTGTTATAACAACGACTAACAACAATTGGTGGTGGATGCGTTTGTACGTTTAGATTATAGATGTGCAATGGACTACGAACGATAGAAATGTGTATTGTTCATAAGAAATATGCAAGAATTTCCTCATTAAAATGTTATAAATATTTTTCTTATACTTTTCAACAATAGACAATTATTTTTAAATGCATGTTACCTTCATTTGCTTTAATTAAATTAAAGGTAAATAGTTTTACACCTTATTATCACCCTTTAATATGAACAGAATGAAAAATAATGTTGGAAAAAAATGTTAGAAAAAAACTTCATTAAATTAAAGCTTCTGATTACACTGTGTCTGGCCAAAACGATGTAATATTTGAGTTGATATTACTGGCGAAAGATGCAAATAAAATTCTTATACGTGATGAATTTTGTCTTTCGTTAACATTAACAGTCTAGACTACCTGCAGTTTGAGAATTCATAATTACAATTACTGACAAACGTAATGATGCAAATGGAATAATAAAAACGCCATGGTAAACTAAAAACTCCCATTCCCAAGCTGTTCTATTAAATCATCATGCACATATATCATATGAATATGTCTCGAATATGAATTATAGCAAAAAATTCTTATCAAGTCACTGGCTATGCATAAATCTGATATCAGCGGATTCCGTAATTTGGCTGACGGTTGCGGTAACACCATTAGTAGCCACTAATTTGGCAATCAAAGGCAATTTTTTATATTATATACCGACTACGACTGAAACTGGAGTATAATTGTTTTGATAATATCGCGTACAAAAAAAAGGTTACACAGCTAAACAGATATACATTAATTATGAATTGTTTGTTGCTAATATTTAGTTAAGGCTTATTAAACGACATTGATCAAAACAAGAAAATGCTTTATGACGTGGTTGGCCAATGTTTTGCTTTTGTCAATTGTTCTTTTCATTTGTTCAGATATATTTCCTAAAAAACAATAAAACGGTAAAGTTGTTTCCATTTGCAATTATTCCGTTTCTTTTAATTAGGTTTTGTTTTGTTGTTTTAAATTTGCATACCTAAAATATTTTCCTGCGAAATATTGATGATTTATTATCATAAATGCACACATGGTGCAGATATGTCTTATTTTCAATACAAACAGTGTGCCACTTCCAGACAAAATAAAAGATCTGTGAACAGAACACGTTCATACCAAGAAGCTTTTCGCAAGTATGTTTTAAAATATATTTTAACTTTGAGATATGGCTTTTTAAAGTGTTTTACGATGTTTGGGAAATACATAGCTCTAGATGCTATTCGTCGCACAACGACTACTACAATAAAACGAAGTGTTTCAGTACATTGAATGAGTACAGTAGAGACACACGATTTTTCCGGCCTACTGAGACACAAATCCTCGCAAAAAGAACGTGTTTATATAGACATCCCCTATTTTCACTGAGTATAGACATTATCTGGCTATGGTCAAATAGAATGATCGGGCTATATTAAAAATGTTCACAAAATACAAGTACCATTGGGAAAACAAAGTAATTGTATGGCTGGTGTTTCTGGCGGTTCAATCAACTCATATAAACCCCTTTTCAGTAAAAGTGTTTGAAAGGCCACTGCGATGTCATTGATAATATAGTTGAAGAATGACACATTGTTAATAATACTTGAAGCGAGACACATTTATTATTTAAACACCTCTTCAAATTATATTGTTTTTTCTTAAATATTTCTTCTCAATTCAAATAAAAGTTTTCTGTCGTTTACATTTGTCACATATGTTATTGCCAATAACCTGATATTTTTTTGTATTATATTTGGTGCAGCATAAAGTAATTTGTTTTGGATATTTTGTCTAATGAATATTGGCTTTACATTGCAACTGAAACTGCTTAAACCATATTTTATAAGCTCACTTGTATAACAATGAATTTTAATTTTAAGCACATGAGTGCGATATTGCACATGATAATTATGGATGTTTCTCGTCAACTGCAATGGTCCTTGTCGTGCCCAGTTTACCAATAATGTGTCAAGAATGAAATGAAGTATGTAATAATATACATATTTGGATGTGTGTGTATCTATTTAATAAATTAACATACGGTATCAAAATCAATGTTTTCAACGTCAATGCAATACGATGCATATCGTGTTTGTTTTTGGGTTAGCTGTTGAACGTCTGACTTCAATATAATCTTAAATTGTAGAGGCTTCGTCAAAGTTGTTCTACCGTTGTCGATTGATCTTGCTACTGTCGAACATCCAGATGACTTTGGGAAACCTAAGCACTACGGTCTATTTTTATTATTAAGTTTTTGGCTGATTGATAGGCTTTCGTAAATAAAATCCAATGTGGTAATAAACTGGACGAAGTGAATGATCTAGTTTTTATATCAGGGCCTTGTTATGATAACATAACGGTACTCACGTGCTCCATAATGATACTAAATGTCTTATTTAGTGTAAATGTAAGTGGAATTAAACTGATGAAAGGGAAAGCCCTCAGGAAGCATAGCCAGTACGGGAAGAAAGGAGCCTCGGTTTTATTGAAGCTATTCATCAGTTGTAATGAAAGATGCCACACCACTGACGCCTCCTAGTGCATGAGCTGAAGTCTTTTTTTCCAAATATATACAACATACATTCCATGATCTCTGAGCACCAGAAAAATATAACTACACAATGATGTAGTACGAGGCGATATTTTACAGCCGCCACACAGGCACTAAACACCAGCTGTAGTAAGTTAAATTAAACTTATCAAAGGGAAGGCACTCAGGAAGCATAGCCTTCACGGGGAAATGTATCCTCGGTTTAATTGAAGCTATTCATCAGTGGTAATGAAAGATGCCACAACACTGACGCCCCCTTGTGCATGAGCGGTCCTCTTTTTTCAAATATAAACAACATACAATGCATGATCCCTGAGGACCAAAACAATATAACTACACAATGATGTCGTACGTCGCGACGTTTTACAGCCGCCACACAGGCACTAAACACAGCTATAGTAAGTTATAATAAACTGATGAAAGGTAAAGTCCTCATGAATCATAGCCAGCACGGGAAAAAGTAGCCTCGGTTTTATTGAAGCTATTCATCAGTGGTAAGCGAAGATGCCACACCACTGACGCCCCCTAGCGCATGAGCGGAACTCTTTTTTCAAATATAAACAACATACAAGACACAGGTTTGCAGATAATTATAGGGGGACAACTTTGATTTCTTAATTATCGAAAACCGAGTGTCAGGTCACGAAACCAATAGAAAATACTACGGTTGAAGGAAACTTTCATGCTGCCGATGTATTTGCTGTCAACAGAATGTGAATATTGTTTCTTTTATTTGCAAAACTTAGAGTGCTGTTACCGTAATAACTAAGGGATACCAATAAGGTAATTGCAACAAGAAATGCATACATTTGCAATGTGTGCTTACAACAATAATTTTATGTAGATGTTTCTACGATGCGACACTTGTAAAGAATCACTAATAAAAATTAAACCTATATTTAATGTAGGCTTCATTTACATACACAGACATAGTCTCTTTAATTTATATTAAAAATAATGGCTTCTTTGTACTTAGAATGATAAATTATGCAAGACACAACCTTCTGTACGTCGCAGAAGATCCTAGATGTTCAAATATTTTAAGACGCCTTAGGGAATTTAGAGACTTAAGACAAACCATTGAGTAAGCTATTTTGGACATTTCCCAAACCCGAACAACCAATTGTAAGACGCAAGAACCAACCAATGGCTTTATTTGTCTGGTTGCATCAACACTAAAAATGTATCATTTCGTTACTAAATAGTTTACTTAAAGTGTATTCTTAGACATTTTCTACGCGTTGTTTTAATCACAACGGTACAAAGTCGTTTGTTTTACTATACTGTGCGTCGTACTCTGTATTTTGATGCTTTGTCAACCGTACGTATGCTACCTGCTCTCTTGTTTTTCTTGGTTGCTGTGTTTGGTTTACGGGCATAGACATAATAAACTGATGAAAGGGAAAGCCCTCAGGAAGCATAGCCTGCACGAGAAAACAGCAGCCTCGGTTTTATTGGAGCTGTTCATCAGTGGTAATGAATGATGCCACGCCACTGACGCCCCCTAGCGCATGAGCAGAATTCCATTTTCAAATGTAAACAACATACATGTACACTCCATGATCCCTGAGGACCAGAAAAATATGACTACACAATGATAAGTCGACGAAAGTAGTTGTTTTCCTGTCTTACTTTAATACAGAGCTCTTCTATGTGTGTCTTCCTAAATCAAAATGGACTAACTGTGCTGTGAGCACGTTTGCTCATTGACTTAATCGACAACACACTTAGATGAACAACGGGTCAAAGCTTAGCATTACAATGCCTAGTATTAATCATCACGATGAAAATTTGTGCACGAGCCCAACCCTGACCCGGTGATTACGAGTCCGGCGATTAACCACTGAGCTAGTCCGGTGTGGTTTAGTGCGTAGACGAATTTGGCCAGTTTTTCAGTTGCAGTATTCGGAAGCCAATACGATGTCTGTTAAACTGGCCTGAGAATTGAAATAAAAATATAGCTATCCGTTCATCAGAAATTCGACGCATATTATTCACATCTTCGATTTCCAGTTCCAGTTATTTGTAAAAATAACAAATATGTTTATCATTATTGAGCAATTTATCAGTGATGGTTATTTTATATTTAAGAAAAAGAAATGCATTATTATAATGTATGTCTTTCATGTAGTACAAACATGTTGTACGGATTTATTCCTTGCTGTGTTTTGGTTAAATCTGATTACATGTGTCCTAATACTCGTGTTAGATTTATAGGGTGGTACAGTTACAGACAATTACTGACAATTACAGACAATGTGTGATTTCATGGTCCATTCTGATAACGATGTTCTGTGTTTTAATAATTGCTGGCTTCTGCTTACACGGTGCCTGACCAACACACTGCATTTATTGAATAAATTCGACGAAATACATTATTATGCAACATTTATAAAACTAATAGGTGAAGATTTTTTATCCTTCGTTAACATTAAAAGTCTAGACTACACACACTTTGAAATTTCACAATTACAATTACTGACAACTCAATTATGCAAATGGAATAATAAAAATGGTATAGTGAACTACAACTCCCATTTCAAAGCTGTATAATTAAATCATCATGAAAATATGTCATATAAATATGTCTCGAATATGAATTATAGCAACATTGACATTATTAAACAAATCACTGGCTTGGATGAAATCTGATATCAGCAGATTCCGTAATTTGGCTAACGTTTACGGTAACACCATTAGTGGCCACCAACATTGATTTAGGTAAATTATTGTATTATATATCGACTGCGACTGAAACTGGAGTATAATTGCTTCGATAAGATCGTGTACAAAATGAGTTTACATAGCTAAAATATATACAGTAATTATGGATTGTTTGTCGCTAATATTTATTAAAGGCCTAGTAAACGACATTGATCTAAACAAGAACATTTTAATGATGTGTACGGTTTTTTGCTTTTGACAATTGTTCTTTTCATTTGTTTAGATATTTCGTATTAAACAATGAAACCAATTAAGCTGTGTCCATTTTCAATTTTTTTCGTTTCTAATGAAGGTTTTGTTTTGCTGTTTTGTTTATTCATAGCTAAAATATTTTGCTGCAAAATCTTAATGATTTTTTCTTATAACATATATGCAAACGACACATATGTTGTATATATGTCTTATTTTTAAATACAAACAATGCGCATTTTCCAGAACTAAAGAAATACCTGTAAACAGAACACGTACATACCAAGAAGCTTTTCGCAAGTACGTATTAAAATATGTTTTTTTTACTTTGGGATACATGTATGCCTGTTTATAGTGTTTAACGATGTTTGGGAACTAAATAGCTCTAGTTACAATTCGTCGCACAACGAAGAATACGATAAAAAGCGGAGTGTAACATTACATTGAATAAGTACCGTAAAGACACACGATATTTCAGGCCCAGTGAGACACAATACCTCGCAAACCGAACGTGTTTATATAGACATCGACTATTCTAGACATTATCTGGCTCTGGTCTAACAGAATTATCGGGCTATATTAAAAATGTTCACAAAATACAAGTACCAATGGGATAACAATGTAATTGTCTGGCTAGTGTTTCTGGCATTTCAATCAACTCATATAAAACACTTTTCAGTAAGAGTGCTGCAAAGGCCACTGCGATGGTCATTTATAAAATAGTTTGTTTTACAAAATTGCCTTTAAAGTAAGTTTTTTCAGTTATTTCTAGTTACGGTATCTTACAAACTGTTTATCCGAAATAGAATAAGGTTTATTTTTTATTAAGCATATACAAAAGGTTTGGTGTACATAATAAATGTTTCGGTGATGCAGGACATAATTATGCAACACGATTATCATGTTTCATTTACGTTATTTTTAAATCAATAATTATGGTAACGTCGTAAGCGTATACCTGCACACATTAACACTATCTAAATGTTACAAACATTTAGGCATGCAGTTTTATTATGTACTAACAGTAGTGTATGCTAGCTAATTGCCTCTTCAGACACATTTTGAATATGCTTTCAAGACCTTGACTTGTGTGTAGGCCATGCTAAATTATTCAGGCGTCTTACGTTGTTTTAGATTGTTCTTTTAGTAACACTACAATTACTACATAATGTAATTACTTTATAGATACTTTCTAGAAATTGTATAAAAATACATGAGGGAAATCTATAGCTGCATTTCGAAGTGAGGATTTTTCTATAATTGGTTTTAAATTTAATAATAGTACTCTCGAACATAATATTACGGTAATAATAAATGTGATGGTATTGACAAAAGCCTTGCACTCGTCACAGTTAGACACCGCATCGAATATGGAATATTTGGAAAGCAATTCTAGATTCCAGAATATCGCGAGAATGTCTCAAGAGATTGAACAGCTATTAGGACCAAGACGTGAGGATATATCTCATGGCTACGAAACATTCTGTCAATTCTTTACAGATATCTTTGTCGTTCAGATGACTGATTCTTGTGGTAAGATATTGTAATGCAATGTCTGAATAAACGATTCGGTGTGTAAAGTTGTATTAAAATACCACATGGACTATATTGTTTTATAAACAGAACAATGTATAGTTTGTTTGCTTTCAATGTACTGTTATTGTTTGGCGTAACTGAAACTGTCCGAAAGACCGTAAAAGGCAACGACAGGTGGTGCAAAAAGCTGAATAACAGGCATAATGTTCAGCAGGGGGATGTGGATGTATTACAGACGGACGGACGGACGTGTCCCCCTACGTCAGCAAGATTCAGCGTTTATTACAGTCGACCAGAATCAGCGCTTTCAACAGGTTGTCGATACTCTTTTTTCTCCAAAGTTAGGGATTCAATATAAATTGATTTAAATGAACACTACCTAAATTGACAATGTAAGCTTACAAGAAGATGAGGTTTCTCTTTGACGAGATGCTTGCACAGACTGTGTAATAATAATAATAATAATAATAATAATAATAATAATAATAATAATAATAATAATAATAATTCTAATAATAATACTTATAATAATACTAATAATAATAATAATAATAACAATAATGTTGTTTTGTTGTTGTTGTTGTTGTTCTTGTTGTTGTTGTTGTTGTTGTTGTTGTTGTTGTTCTTTATAACAATGCACGTATAGAAACCTTTGTGTAGTAGTATGAAGCATGCATATAAGTGGAAATAATTCAATGGTTAAAGGCTTACCTATATAGTATGGTAATTATTGTCAAAGTAAAGGTACGGTCATTAACTGAAAAATATAACCCCTTTCTTAATGTGTCGGGAAAGTGTGTAGCCATATCATTGTTTCCTCCAATAGCTCAAGACCAGCATATCTATAGAGATGGAAATGAGGGTTATTTGAATGCAGTTTTTTTTTCAATGATATTAAGGAACGGTCAAAGACAATTATACAGAAGAATATCCTTAATTAATCCAATTGCCTTCAATAACGCTTTGACTTTAAAAAACATATTGAATGTATCTTTTCAATAACCTATTTACGATATTAAAATCAATGTTTTAACGTTTACTTTTATGTATGTTAACATTTTTAATGCATTATTATTAGTAAAAATATAAAGTAGAGTCATCTATACTGCTAATGGTATGATATAATTAGTGTTGCAATGCTATTTGTTGCACGGATTCGACAGCAAATTTGGAATAATGACTTTACAAAAGCTTTTATAGAGAGGTGAGCTTATTACAAAGGTTAAGTGTTTTTGTTGAATGTCTTACTTCAGTTGTTGAAAAAGAACAGATAACCAGGTAACATCAAAGAGAAATTCGGCATCTGTGGTATTTTTATTAAAAGGACAGAATTCACTTTATTTCATATGGTAGAATCTTGCAACTGTTTACATGTATTTGTCTTCCACTTAAATTGGTCACTTATTTCGAGAGATAATAAAAACAATCCCAGACAGAACGAAATTCCAGGAACAAATCAGAGTACAGTTCTGTGTTGTAATCATTGCCGGGCTTTGATTACTCGGCCTCTGTCCAACACGCAAATAAGACAATGACAATCGTTATGCATCAACACGTTTAATACAAGACAATGTGTGGAGATTCATTTGTTTCCTGTTGTGTTTTTTTCCAGTTATATAAATATACAATGTTTTACAATATAAATTGAAGAGATGTTCATATAAAGAATGTTGTAAACAATGTAGATATGTCAAGTTTAAGGGCACCATGACAAAATGGCCCTTAAAACTAACACACAGAAAGACCAAAACACGTACAACATCATGACGCAACAGACAAAACGAAATACATACATTCATATGAACTTATACTGTCCATGTAAACATAAACATAACAATCATAAAGGATATAAACTAAGGTCAGATGTTGGCTTAGAATCCCAATTAGCAAGCAGTAAAATACTTTCAAAATGTCAAGAACATAAACCAAATGCATGTCATTAATCCAATCAATGGTCATTAAGACATAAACTGGAGCTTAATTTATTACCCAAAAGGCATATAACAGGATTACGTTACTTTTTCCTGTACATATTTAAGAATTTATCACTTACAGAATGTGCTTAAAGACGCCATAAACTTCATTTGAATTTGTATTAAAATTAAAAAGGGTTTTTATGCCCCCGCCATTCGAAGAATTGTGGAGGGGCATTAAGCGTTACCCCTGTCCGTCCGTCCGTCCGTTCGTCCGTTATCAAAGGTTAGTGTCCGCTCAATAACTTTTGAAATACTGCATCGATTCAATTCAAATTTGGTATGTTGATATATAATATCAAAACAAAGGTCGAGTTCGATTTAGGTTACAGTCCACTAATTTAAGTTATGGGCCTTTTATAAAAACATAGCACATTTAGCGGGGGCATCCGTGTCCTATGGACACACTTCTAGTTCTTTTTTATTGGTAGAATCCTATAAAAAGATATTTTTGGCTACGACATAAATATTATGTGAATTATTTTGAAATTATATTTTTCATTTTATAAAATGCGGACGGCAACTTCTTTCATGTATTTCTTATTCTTAATAATATTGCAAATTTCCAGATATACTAGAAATTAAAAACCAAAGAATGAGTACATACGAGTAATATGCTGGCTTTAACACTTTTACAGATATTATATTTTGATGATAGAATGTTTCTTTTTAAAAAATATTTCTGACGAATGTGATGGTGTTAATAATTCGCGCTTTCTAGGCACCGGCGAGACACAAAAGCTTCACAGGACGAACGTGCTTTCAGCGTGATTCAAATTCAAGACGCTATTAAGCTATTGTTTAATAGGATCATTGTACGATATTAAACAACATTACGAAATATATGTCCTGGTAGCACAGGGATAAAATACAATGGTATTGTCTGACTGGTGTTTTTTGGCGTTTCCATTAACTAACACACTATTTATTTATTTCCATGATTGTAAATACCATTTCTATGATTATATTTTGTATTATCACAATGTATAGAGACCATTGTCAAAAGATGCACTGCTGTCTTTATTGTCGGTATATTTTGAAAAATCTGAACTGAATGTGTGATTTGGACTAAAAACCTTTAATCTTCTAAATGTTTTTGTTTTTTGTTTTATTACACGTACACTAGGTTTATATTCTTACAGTTATATAACATAGCAAGAGAAATACCAAACAGCATAAACATGATTTACTTCGAGTAGGAATCTTTATAAGTATCAGGAAACAATTTAGCCACCTCATTAATTCAGATCATGAATTAAGACAAGCAAATGTATGGAATGCTTCAATATGACATCCCTTTTTGCCTCTGCAATCAGTCACTGCCAAAGGAATGTCAAGCAACTAGAAGTTTTACTAAACACAGATGGTATTGCCTTTCAGCATAT
>Ga0224511_10000226_pt1 | contig 23188 bp, 11 predicted proteins | sample SF_May12_sed_USG_2_FD_169988 | JGI IMG/M metagenome (GOLD analysis project Ga0224511, IMG submission 169988) | Sediment microbial communities from San Francisco Bay, California, United States - SF_May12_sed_USGS_8_1 | ecosystem: Environmental > Aquatic > Marine > Sediment | place: USA...
GAGAGAGAGAGAGAGAGAGAGAGAGAGAGAGAGAGAGAGAGCGCACATCTATACTCATGTGTTGAGCGTTAAGCAATGAAACATAACATATAGTACGACTATTATCATAACTTTTTCGGCGTAGCTGTCTAAGCTAGCTTTTGACCTACCTTTCTGTATAATGACGTCTATCTGGGATTTCAGCAATCCGCCGTTCTATTGGATGATTTCACAAACACTGAAAATGACGTGTGGGGAAACAAGAGAAAATCCCGTTTTCGATTGGACGAACCTGATACGCGCGAAAACATAAAGGCCACACTATTGTAATGCAAGTGTTTTACGAAATTTTGCTTCGTTCGTAGATTAATTTTTTGGGGTATTGCTTTCTAAAGTGTTTTTTATATTGTTACAATATACAGTTACGTGTCAAACAAAATATTTTATGGATAAAATATATTACGTCTCCAGATGTGAACCGGTTTATAGTAAAACGTCTGACATATTACCCAATAATTATTAGGTTCGCTTCACTACGTCTAAATTTCGTGATTTACACTTTGAGTCATGAAATAGGTTTGTGCTGTAAAATTTGCAGAAGGTCAGATGTAACTCTGTAATTTAATTGAATCTAAGAGGTAAAAAATAAACTATTATAAGTAATGAATTAAATTAAAACCTGGAACAATAAAAAACATTTATTTTATGAATAAATTATATGTATGTATTGTTGTCCATGTTTGCGACTATGAGCTCATATGTCTAGTAGAGATTATATAACTTTTGACTTGAAACTCTCATTTAATGTTATTGGCTTGAGCATGTGCTATGTGTACAAGATAAGACTTGCAAGTTTTTTGCCTCGGTTTGTCATTACACAAGTTATGAATCTCCTTAATGGAATTTGAAGACATCACTTACTTTCTAACAAAGTTGGCCAAAAAAGCTGTCCACTTGACAATATTCATTTTAAGTTTTCTGTATCTGTGTAAGATTTATGTACAAGTACTTAACCTTGTGTTATATTTTCTTCCTTTTTTAATCTGACGCCGTTTGTCTTTTTTAAGACATTTCTTGTTTGATATAACACGGTTCGGCATTGAACTCAGAACGCTCTACCATTGAGCCACCGCTGCGGTTTACGTAAAGGCGTACGAACATTACATCGCCAGTTTGATGCTGTGTGGCATATCTTTCATTTTCCATGTCATATAATCATGTAGTAAGTTGTTTTAACGATGCCTTTATCTAACCACGCGTTGGAACCATCAATTTCTTCAAATCACAGACAGACGAATTACTACAAACAATATCCGAGACGTTAAAATTACAAACCACATTTCAAGGAAAAAGTGTTCGCAGACTGAAATATATTAAAGAGATTCATTCTATACAATTACTGCGTGCGGTTGTTAATGAGTTATTTCTACGTGTACATAGTTTACTGCCCGTATGCGTTCGTTAAATGTAATTGCAACGAGGTTGTAAGCCTATGTACAACTAGTAAAATATGGATTAAATCTAGACGAGTTTTAAGTTTAACTTTACCATATATATTTCTAAACTAGGCCCTTCTGCAACAGATCTTTTATGTTTTTCACGGGCAGAATACTTTTGGACTTTTGGGCTTAGAATCCACTTTTTGCTCCCCCCCCCCTAAAGTAGACTTTGTTAACACTTTGAGTAAGTGTAGTTTGCTATAGAGAAAAACTGGTTAAACCCCAATTGAAAGGCATTGACTGTACCAATGAGGTTATTGAACATTTGTTTGAGGAATTATTTTTATGAATGTATAATTAAATAATATTACAAAAACCAGTTCATGTTAAATGTTTGTTTCGTCATGTTCTGCGTGTTTCTTGCTGAGCTGTATTTGTTTGTTTGTTTTTAGTACGGGATATATTGTCATGGGGCCCTTAAACTGCTTTTTGTGTACACCATTTTCTTCAACAGTTCTTCAATTTATATTAGTAATGGTGAATAACTCAGTGGACTTTGATAATTATCTGTCATACATAAGGCTTGTATAGTGACAATAGTGACACACTATTTCTCAGATAATTGTGCGCTGGTAGTTTGTAACTGTCAACAATACATGGTTTACTTTTCAGAAAAAAATATCGAGACCTCATTATTTTGTAATCGTTTGCAGGAAACTCTTTATATTTTTTCCTTGCAAAACACGTAATAAATGATAGTATCGTCAGTTTTGGACTTGTGCACGAAAACGTAACACTGGAATAAAACATACCAGGCATTGTCACGCTACATAACATTCGATGATTAGCCATGAGTACCAAAACATATTCTTTTTTTGTTGTTGGTTTCAAACGCCTGTATTTGCTGAACGTTTCTTTATTTCACCTCGTTTTTACGGAACAAATATTTGGACTTCATATTTTCGAACGCGGACAAAATCAGGAGTTCCGATAGTTTGGTTTGAAATGTAAACCATCTCTTATTCACAGTTACAATTTACGAGTGCACAATTATCTAAGAAATATGGGGCTATGCACGCAGTGTACAAGCTTAATGTGTGACAGATAATTAAGCTCCAGTGATATATCACCCCAAACCTAGTTTTTATACTATAATTGGTATAGTTGTAAAACAATCCCCTGATTATGTGCTGTTATTTCATTAAGATACGGCATGTACATTTGCACACTATTTTAAATAACCGCACACAGTAATTGTACGAAATAAAACCTTTTTAGATTTTTAGTCTGCATACATTGAAATACTTAAAATAAATACTTACGTATCGAAATATCGTATAAAATTGTATAGTATTTCTTCGTGATTTGAAGAAAATGATAGTTCTTACGCGTATTACAATTTAAGGTATTAAAGAGGATATGTACGTTTTTTTCTTTGTAAATATGAAGATGGTATTTTAACGTCAAAAATGAAATAAAAACATAACACGGAAGCGTTTTGTTGAATACATAAAATTATGAACGCTATGTATCGACTTCCGCCAAATTTCTGTTTTTGTTTACCATAAAGAGTAGACAATACCGGCTGCATTCGCAAACTCTTAACAGGATTACTCCCATTTACTTCGCTACATCCGGGGCTGCTTAAATCCGGGATCCGGATGTTTATATGCGGGTTATTCTACTGAAAAGAAAAAAAATATAATTATAGACATGGTCGTATATACTCGTTTTAAAACAACTGGAAGGTGGAAATTTAATGAAAATGAAGACGAAACATGTGCCACAAGATCAGACCGTGCGGTTCACTCGACGTTACGTTACTTTTTTGATAATCATTGCTTTAAAGATCTTATGTGAAACCGGTTGACAATAAAATCCAAAAAACTAATTCTCATGACTCGTCTGTTTATTTTTATATATTATATATCTGGTTATTTATAAAAATTGAGTTGATGTCATAAACCAAATTATAATTACAATCAGCATAAAATGTTAGCATCAACTGTATCTGTAAAGGCAATTGTGAAAGTGATATATTTAAAATGTAATTACAGTGTAGTTGCGCTACAAAGCTATACAACATACCAATGGGCATAGTACGCATGAACCGTTGAAAGCATTCAGATAAGATATTTAAATAAGATGAGATGGCACATGCCTTATTGATCGGTATTTAAAGCAAAGTCCTTATCAGCAGAAAACCTCATAGGCATAAGATAACTGGCTCCATAGCTCAGTGGCTAGAGCGCCTGTCTAGTAAACAGGAGGTCGTGGGTTCGATCCCCACTGGAGCCTTTTGAAACTTTCTGTAATCATTGTAGATACTTATCTTGTCTCTGAATAATAGAGAAGATTTAGAAAACTTCTATTATTAATGGTATTTGTTTTTGTCATTAGGGATTAGGTACATGTAGGATGTGTGCCGTGTTATGAAGCTAAACCCTTTAAAATGTTTCGCTGCAGTTTCCCATCTTTTTTCCTGCATTTAGATTTTGATGGAAATTTGTATACCAGCAGCTTATGTCTTAACTAAGTGAAAACTAAAATAAAAACATATGGTCATCGGCTTTCTTTTCATTTTATAGTAGAATGTATAACATGGTATTTTGCATTCTATGTAGGTTAAATAGTGTTGAACTAAATTGACATAAAAAGTAAGACAACTTTAATATATAACTGTCCTGTCTTATAAGTAAATTTCATGTGTTCCTGGTGTGGATGGGAAAATCCATCCCTCGGGCTTCGTGCAGCAAGGCGGTGACTCGGCAATTGAAATTGGCAAGCTTAACTACAATGAAACATTCATTTAAGGAAAGACACATTAGAACATACTTGTGCATAACACCACTTAATGGTTCAAATAATTGCTGTGAATTTTGCCTTTAAATGTTACTTATTTAAATTAGATTCCACAGATTGCGTAATGAAAGTAATCTATATACAGTCACAAAAACGCGACGGCTGTTACAAGTTTGCATTGTCGATTAAGCGTATTTGAATAACTATTTGATAAGCTTAAAATTGAATTAAAACTTAATGACGTTTCAATTACCTTGTTTTGTAACAGTTTATGCTCGTATCCCACATGTAGAGCCATTTCCAAACATGAATAGAAATATTGAGATTATTTAATAAATCAATGTTCGTTGTAGCAATTTATAGACAGCTTACATTTTTCGTCATTAAAATTTTAATCATTATGTGATCTAATGTTTTTGCAACGAGTCCAATACATCAATGGTTAACATGGATGGAGCATTAACAATATTAACTTGAATATAATACACAACAGATTGAGAAAATATTTTGTTCTTCACTCTATAAAATAAGAAACGTTTATTGGTTTTAAACATCAACCGCATCGACATGGCTATAGCATTTTCATTTCTTTTTACATCTTAGATGGAAAATTTGGTTGAGAGTAAAATGATACAATTTCAAATAAACCATTTTCCTTGCGCCTTCAAATACAATTAGGTAACAAGTCAGTTACTCTTTGGGAGACTCAGAACGCGCTGGAAAAACGGAAATTAGCATACAATTATTCATATTCACGAGCACCCGAGACCTCGTGTGTGTGACAGACGCTCGACAGTCGCTCGACAAGTGGTTAGCCTGGTTATAGTTCCATGAAATACTGGGCACGCGGCAGACTGGCTAGCGATCGTGGCCGAGCGGGTTGCGAGCCGATAGGCCCTGGACATTGCGAACGACAGTTGAACAAACCATTCGTTTTCGTATCTCATCGTGGCGATATGACTGTTTTATACTGCCTTAGCTAGTGTGAACGCAGCTCTACTTTATCGATACTATATAAACTCTTTATTATGTTATAAATACAACGCTGTAAATTTAATTACATTAACTTTCGTATTCAGATTAGGAAACATGGATCGACCAAAATGGTGTTATATTGTGACATAAAAACGTTTTGATATGTGATAATAGTTATACAACATTGTCGAGTGGTTGTTTAAATGCATATTTTAAAATTTAAAGTCATGGATTGCTTGGAATATCAACATGCCTGAGAAAGACATTCATATTGAGGAAACGTCGTTTTGCCTTGGCTGTATAAAGGTAAGTTTCTTTCTAGTATAAACAATTTTAAAAGAAATATGATGCAGTTTTAGCGCATGTTTTGAAAAGTGTTTACGAACTGATTAACATAATAATTATGCATTTTGGTTGTTACTGAATATACTTTTATAACATCACGAGTAACATAACACTGAACCACAAATAGCAAATAAAGATACTTAAAGACACACCACACGCTGACGTCTTGTCCGATCCTATACGGTTTGAAACAACGTTGTACGTTAAACACATGATTGTCATGACACATAAAACAACCGACATGATTGTAGCTGTCATTGTTATCATAAGCGGTCGTCATATTTCTGTTTGTTACGGTGATAACGATCACAGTTTGATCCTGTCAGCCTCGGTGCGGGACCCATGATGACCATGATAAAGGTCCGTTCACAGAACGAAACAGATGGTTTATTGACTTAAACTGGTACAGTTTCGTGAAGTACATCATATACATAAAAATAGTTTCACACGTGTGACAAAGAATGCCACTGGCAACAGGAGGGATATATATTGTTTTTTTGTTTATTTAGCTGTTTTGTAAATTTGCTTTATTATCATTTGACGACTTTCACTTTCATTCAGATGATATGAAGGAATTCAAGGTTGACACAGTCACGTATAATTCAAGCTGTTTAGGAAAGCATATCTGACCAAGAAAAGCTGTAAAACAATAATTCCGACACCGGTTAAATATATCAATATGCTTTTCTGCTGCCAATATACTTAGATAACAGTGAACTGTCCCCGAAAGTAAACATTTGTTCTAGTATTTAGTTTGATTGTCCTTTAATCGGACACAAATGTTTTTGTAATAACAAAGTTACAATCGGAAAGGCGGTCAATAGAGTAAACATTTGCCAAGATAAAGATCGCAGGACACTCATTAATGTGTCATTTATCAACATTATTACGATAGTCGCATTAAAACCATGAGCGTTGTAAATAGGATTCTTTTGTAATGCTTTATCTTTATTATGTGGCAGCTCTTCGGTTGTTTGCATCTGAAAGATTATGCAATGAAACTATTCGTGACCGAATTTTTGTTAGATATACGAATTAATAAATAAAGTGGATAACGTCGACTTAGGTATTTGAGTTTAGTGTAAGTAAACATAAATAAGGAAGTGAATGTTAATGCATAATAAATACAAACGAAAGAATACTGTACATATTCATCTAAGAATGTATTTATAGTTTGTCCCGATACAATAAAAAGCTGTATCGATAATTCTGATACGCGATAATTATATCGTTTTGTGAGACCTTTTTATAACATTCAAGTTTTAAATAAACAGTGAAAATAAAACATAATTTATTATATAGATATACTTTAACTCCGTCAAGCACATGGGCTCGGTATCGTAATATTTAAACTGTAATTGTATTCCTATCTGATGTATATTAAACAATTTGACATAGGTATACGTGTAGTGATAATGTCTGGTACAGAGAATACAGTCGCGTGGCAAACATCTTATTCACAATGACAACAAGGCAAACATGTTCATGTCTGAAACAGTCAACTTTGCACTGGATAAATGCTTTTTTATATATAAAGAAATGGTATAGTATGTATTAAATCCTTATAAACTTATTTACAAAGTCACTTCTAAATATGCATTATAATAAACAAATTGAAAAGATATATTGTATTTAAAAAATCCAATATTTAAGCCTTGTGTTAGGAACTACTTATTGCAACTTATCGTTAACTTTGCTTCCAATTGTTGTATTTGACGAAGTAATCCTTAGCAAAAGTAACCAACGCCAGCCTACCTAAGTAGTTCTGTCCATCCATAAGGTCTACACCGGAAGCAAACATAATTCAACTTCATGACATTGTTGTATTGTTCCAGTTGGCCACTTCCTAGTTATACCCTTTTTGTATTGCTTAAATAATAGCTGCATGCCGCTCTTTGAGCCCCTATGGCGCAATAAAGGTAATTGTTGTTGTTGTTGTTGTTGTTGTTGTTGTTGTTGTGGTTGTTGTGTTAATAAGCACAGCTTGGTGTTGCTAACCCACAAGAACGTTAAATATAATTTTAGAATGCAATGGTTCCCCATGCAAAACAACATAAAACACCTCTGCTTGATATTGACAGGCATTGTTTCGATGATACTTTTCCTTTGTTACTTTTTAAATACTCTAACTGACATTTTGTTATCCGTCTGTAAAATAGGAGGCTTTGTTTGTCGTAAGATTTCAGGCTACATGTCTTGTATGTCGTACGCATTCAGGCGAAAGCAACATTTCAGATGGCGAATAATGGTTTTTGATGTCTAAAACGTGCGTACATTTCAGATGGCAAATAATGGTTTTCGATGTCTAAAACTTGCGTTGCATTGATCATTGCGTGATATGAACGCAGAACGGAAATGTTATGCATGTGTACATTCAGGGGTGGGCCTTTTAACCGGCCAAACATCACGGCATATTTTGACGCCCGCTTTTCCCTGTTGCCCTTCCGTCTCCAAGTTGCGTGCGCTTGTTCTTTGACCATTTTATGGCATGGAGAAAAAAACGTTTCCACGTTGCGTGACGAATGACACGGCACTGCCCTGCCTTTAGCTTAGGAACAACGGCTCAGTCCCGTTCTTGGCCATTGAGATCATTTTATGATGGTTTTATCTAAAGTTTACGGGTCTTTAATATCACAGTTATATGTGGCCTAGGACCATAGTTATTTTTACTATATGTTCTATATAAATAAAATTTCTCATGACTTTCTTATTAACGCCCAGACTGAAATTTTTTTAATCCGCCAACTAGACAAATCCAAGAGAAAATTATTAGAGAGAAACAAAAGATAGGTTGACCGGCTCGTTTTTATAATAAAATGTTTTGAGACTGATCACCCCTGCATATATCCATACACCGGTCATATTTACCACTGTTTACAGTAAATCTACTACACAGAAACAGTGTAAAAAGACACAAATAGGAAAATTGTACTAAAAGCATACATTTGCATGAATATGAAGCTATTAAAGCTGTTTTCACCCCAAAACAAAAATAGTATACAGAGGGTTTACTTTGCCCTTATTCACTTCTGGAATTCAACCAGGCGGGAGGGGGGTACCTTGGTCCCTGGGCCATGTGTATCATTGATTTTGACACATAGCACATTCTTAACGATTACACATTTGTTACCAGCTTTCTTTGGAAAGGTATTAGATAATCTAGATCCGGTTCATTAATTGTATATTTTGGTAAAATGTCATGATAAAAACTATTTCGATGGCACAATTTTCATGTTATTATCTTGTATTGTTTGACAAATCATGATACCTTATAACTAAATACGTATGTAAACTTTGTGTTGATATTGTGATTAACAAAAAACATAGTTCTAAGAAGCTGCGTTTCCAACGAATGTTCGGTGTCTTTAATTTTTGATACAACTGCGAAAAGAGAAAGTCCAAAGGAAGCAAAGGAAAATAACAGCATCGTTTTTATTGAAGCTGTTCATCAATGGTAATGAAAGATGCCACACCGCTGACGACTTTCTAGTGCATGAGCGGAACTTTATTTTCAAATGTAAACAAACACAACCCATGATCCCTGAGGACCAGAAAATATAACTTCACACTGTTGTAGCAAGACGAGATCAAAATATCATTGGTCGCAACAAAAAGTGTTGTTGTTTTTAACCAAAATAATATTTGTCTTAAGCCAAAATTACTCATACATCACATTGTGTGTTTGTCTGTGACAAGTAAAAGTCAAACCTTTCTATTTAAGCTTCTTATAAGCTGCTTGGTTTTAACGGTAGTTTATAATATTGTTTAACTATAATTGCCAATTATGATGTAAAATTGTGTTAATATTTTCGTTTGTATGAAAAATCTGTATAAATATGTTGAATTGGCGATTGAATGGCTGTTTTACGGGTAAACAATTCTTGATGTCTTTTTTTGACAAATATCTAATTGCTTGTTCTCAGATTTGTATGTCTTGTGCAACATGTCTGATAGGTGTGCTTTTAAAGAAACAAATTAATATTTGTTAAACGAAATACTTTATAACGGAGTTGATGGTGTGGTACTCACCTTGTTTGAAGACTTAAAATTCCTGGTTGCGGTAGGACACGAACCGCATACCTTCAGATGTGGACACTAACAACAACACCACAAGGATTACAGATCAAGTAATAATAAGAGTGAACATAACTAATGTTCTCACACATTCAAACCACCGGGTGATGTTCTAAATTAAGTTTGTCTTGAACTATGAGCAATGCTCCTTTTTTGAAACTGCTCTTTTTATACATCTCAGATATACGAACATGTAAGCTTAATTAAACATATATATGTTCAACAAATTTTTTTACCAAACGCATCTTATATGTTTCAGTTCCCTCATGGTGTTTTGGCGAATATTTATTTATGTACCTGTACATTGTTTGTACTTGTATGTATCAATAATTATAGGTTATTAGACGTTTTACTGTACAATACGGGAATATATTTGGACGAGTACACAGTTTGAAAAGTCATATTGGACGAGCCGTTAGGCGAGTCCAATATGACTTTCCAAGCTGTGTACGAGTCCAAATATATCCCGTATTGTACAGTAAAATGTATAACAACCTTTTTATTCTACATCTAATAAATGAAGAATGACTTTTCAAGCGTTAAAAGACTATTCCATATATATTCCATTTTGTACGGTTCAAAATTTTATTAAGTTCTACATTTCTCTAAATGAGTCACTGTCATCAGACCCTTAACTTGTCTCAGTTTGTTTTTAAAGACAAGCGCCTACACGATCACATGTTTTTTCATTCAGATACGTTTTACGGTCAACGGCTTTTATCGTTGAAAAACAATGGTAAAGTGCACTTGCACCTAATCATCCAATACGAAAAATACGGACTGTTTTGGATCCAATACGGGAAAATATTGGACGGTCACATGGTACAAATAAAGGACGCTTATTGGATGAATTTATTAGATGTAGAATAATGCCCCTTAATGCATATTCACAAGACTATTGTATAATGACATAACTAACTTTACTTTTACAAAACGTTTGTTTGAAAGAAAAGTATTCGTAATATTATCCTCACTAGTAAGATAACGTCACACCGTTACCTAGCACTAATTCTGAAGTAAATGAAATGTATACGGCATTGAAGATGAGTACCATTGCATTGTGAATGTTCATGTTTTGCTGTTAGGAGGCAAACGAATAACAATAGAAAGGTGTCATGCACAATTGTCTGTTTTCAATAATATGAAATGGCAACATCTGTTGGTGAATTGGAATTAATAAATGTCTAACTATTACGTTAGACAATAACGAAACAAACAGCATGTTTGTTGTAAGAGTTTTTGTGTCGTCCCGTGTGTTAGTTTTTGTACGGGCCATTTTGTCATGGTGCCCTTAAACATGACATATCTACATTGTTTACAACATTCTTTGTTTGAACATCTTTTCAATTTATATCTCCATGATCGTTCTTATTGTAAAGGGTGAACATTGACTACTAGGTCAGCATGCCTAAAGGGGTTAACTGCGGTCTGCATGGTAACTGGAGGCAAATATATCGTCCTTAATGTATTACCAACTAAAACATATACATGTAGTAAAATCCGCCTTTAAAGAACTTTTCGGGGCCATTAAAATATGTTCCTTATAACCCGGGTTCCTTATAAACGTTCATTGAACTAGTTCCTTGGAAAAGATTAGGGAGTGAAAATCAGTTCCTTGTAACCAGAAGTTCCATATAAGCAAGTTCCTTATAAGCGGACTTTACTGTATTAGTTTTTACCTCATCGAACACCACAAGGGCTACTTAAAGTCGGTGCTGGCCGGAGGCAGAGACCGGCTTTTAGGATTGAGCGATTCTGGATACCGATCACATATACTTATTCGAAACGTCATTATAAACTTAATAGTATGAATGATTAAACCGAACATAAGTGCCGAAGATTGACATTGGCATATAGCAACAGGAGGGAGGAATATTGTTTCTGGTTTTCGTTGCTATTAAGAAAATATGCTATATTGTCATTTGACGATTTTAACTTTTATTCAGATAATTGGAATAATTTGAGGAAAAAAATATAATATTGACACATTCAAATAAACAGGCTTCATGCTGTTTTCGGAAAGAAATAATATCTGACCTAAGACAATTTGGGACATCGACACATCGGTAAATATATAAAATTATATGTCAATATGCCACTTTTTTTGCCACCACTACACTGCGATAATAGTTAACTCGTCCCGAAAGTAAACATTTGTTCTAGTACTTAGTTTGATTGTCCTTTAATCGGACACAAATGTTTTTTGTAATAACAAAGTTGCAATAGGAATGGCGGTCAATAGAGTAAACATTTGCCAAGATAAAGATCGCAGGACACGCATTAATTCTGTCAAGTCCCTTTAAGAAACATACTATCACAAACATTCTTACGTTTGTGGATTGCTACAAGTCCGACGTCTAAACATTGAAGCATTGTACAACTGCTTTTATTAATAACGTTATTTATGACATAACACAAATCACGTGGTTAGATGTGCAGATTCAATTAATCAACTCGCTGCGTTAACACGGCAAACAATGATATAGTTGAACAGTGTTTACTTAGCCAACAATATAATCTTATTTTATTAGTTTCCATTTTTGTCTAGTCAGTTGTCTAACAATAATCATTATAATATTAAGCTTGTTTACTTCGTATTTATTCAATATACGAAAAAAAAGTTAAGACAACTATGTTAAAAGTGGAACATACTTGGTCATCCTCGGAAAAATTGTATTGAGAATTTGCTTATGAACATAGGTCAGTAATTTTGAGGGTGAAGCCTCCTGTTTAGTACATGGTTTTCAAGGGGGGTTAAAGCCGTACGCAACAGACTAATTAAATGCGCAAAAACCATGTCTTTTGGTACGCATACCTCAACTATGGAGGATTGAACAATTTTAACAAAAAAATCAAATATCCAACGTTTGCAATCATGGTGATTTTGCCTGCGCATGCAACGCATATTCATTTAATCTGCGCTATATAATAGGACAGTTGAACGACAACATAGTTTATGTTTTATTGCGGTACGCTGTTCGTAAGGCCAGGAGGGTTAACCCTCAATATGGGCCTTATAGAGAAAATATATGAACGCAAACATGTTCTGGCAACCAGAAAATAAGTATTATGTGCACATGACATTCAATCGAGATATTTCCATTGTTGTCCACTGAATCAGGTCACTTTCTTGTTTTCAGGTTAAATTATTGTCATAAAATTGGTGAGGACAATACAATTCTATTAGTAGTTATCTGTTTTTGCACAAGGCAACATATGTTTGAGAAATTGACCGGGCGATCAGCGTGAGTTTATTGTCCGCTTCTCTATTTTGCATGTTCGTCTCTAACTCATGATTCAGTTATTGTTGTTATACTTGTACCGAGTATAGAACGTTTTTACGTGCATGTTCGTCTCTAACTCATGATTCAGTTATTTTTGTTATACTTGTACCGAGTATAGAACGTTTTTACGTTGCGTGCTGGATGTCACCATGCATTGCCTTTATTGTTTGACAGTGGATACTTTCCGTTCGAGACTAATAAGATCATTTTATGACGACTTTAAATACAATTTATAGCGCGAAATACCACATGTATGACTGAATCGTTGATATTATGACATGTACTTCACTATTTTATGTTAGTGGTTGAAGTGATTTGTCATAGCATATTATTGCACGTGTATACCTGTCCGTAAAGCATTTGTAATTGAATTGATTTGATTTGTACACTAGTGGAATCATTCAGCTTTACAGAACAGTGTATACAGTGGTCTCTAGTTTAAGAGCTAAATTACCTTAATATTATTATAAAGAATCTGAATTCCACTGTTCGTCGTTATGTAAATCGTTATTTTATCATCTCAAATGATTAACGACGTGGTATTGTCAAAATGCATAATTTGCTCTTCCACATAGAGCGTTTAATGAAAACGCCAACGCATTGCGAACCATCGCACGTTGTTTGTGAAGAGGTGTTTTTACAACTGCGCCTTGTGAGCAGAATATTAAAACCTTTTTCACTTCGTGCAACTTTACAAAAATACTCTTGTGTATTTCTTTATATAATAATATAATTATAAATATATGAATTATTTGTCTGGATACATTAAAATGAGCACAAGGGGCGTTCATTGTACAAAGCAGCATACATGTCAAGGAATAGCCGTCAATATGCTTTTGCATACTGTTTTTTTCTGCGTATTGTGGTTTTTGTTAAAACATGTTTGCATTGTATCTATTGTCCCATTGTGTAAAACATGTTTTTAACATTCAACAACTATTATGTGGTTTTAAAACCTAAATCTGACATATGATATGAATACAACAGGTACCTAGGACGGATACGGATAAACAGAATAGGGCGTCCGTGTTTTATTATGCGGACACGGACGCGAACACGGATCTTGAACATCACCTGCATTGAAGAGCGTTTAAAGAAAACGACATGCCGTTGCTGGGAATCTGCTTCGCACGTTATTTGTCAAGTTAAAATTTTCATTTTACGCATTGTGTATATTTGCATTACTTATTTTACTTTGTGCAAAAAGTAGTCAGTTGCTGGAAAAATATGTCTAGGTATATTCGGCCTAACCTTTGCTGCTTTGCGCAATATGTGCGTATTGCAAAAACCAACACACATGATAGAACGCGGCTTTTGCTTTGTCTATGAAACACTGCTTACACTATATTGTGCAACCTTGCTGGCGACTAGCACATAGTGTCGCATTCAATAAATTACAGTATTTCGCTTTGATTCTTAATCACTCATTTACATAAGTATTACATATATGTTTATTTTATTATAAAATTAGAATTGCCTGATACTGTGTAATAAAAAGTGTCCTTTTATGCTGCATGTTTTATCGTATTACTTGTTATTATAATAATAGCATTGCTGCAGATTGTGTTTTGCGTGTGAAAAGGTTATAAATAGTCATCACTTTTATAGTTAGAAAGCTAAGATTAGTTTTATTGGCATAAATAATTATGAAAGTAACACAACCATTTGTTCGGAATGCGTGCTTTCGGTGGTCTCTAATTATACGCAATAAGCAAATATAATTAATATTTTCATTTTGAAGACTATAAGTTATGGCAACATTTAATCCTAATGCGATTGCACATCATGGCTTCATCTATAGACAACATGCAATCACAATATTCTAAATGTTAGATACATAAACAGTGTACATTAGATTACTTTCCTAAACTTCCAGGGCTTGCTAGTGCCATAGCATTAAGCTTGTTTGAATTAACCAAGTCGTATGGCCAAAGGCATAGTTCTGGCGCACAAAGATTACCATTTTTATCTGAACAATTGTAGATTATGGGTATATGCACCAAAATAACTAAAACAACACATGTCTCATGGATTTTTTTTAGATATTTGTGAATTGTAGTTTATAAAATGGGACCTTAACAATGATTATAATCATTTTCTCGCAACGTGGAATAGCGAGTGCGCATTTCAATACTAAACTGTTCTGAAACACGTCAAAGTGATGTGGTTCCTAAATTTCATTTATTTTCACTCGTCAAAACGTTTTGTTAGACATCCTGGACAAAATTGTTTACGATTTCATTTTCATTCGCGTGACGTATTTTCTATGAACGTGTTTTCAATTTATAAGATGTAAATCAAAACAGCTTTGAACATGATATAAAGCTAACTTTGATGATCTAAAAACTCATCAGTTTTTTTGCGGAATATTTAATCAGAGTCCATATGGAACTGTTTGCTTTAGATTGTTAGACAATCTTATGTAAACATTTTAAGTGCAAGAATGTTTTGTTAATGGAGTTTTATGTTGTCATAACTTTAGAATTCTTACCTTTCCACCCAAGCCCCTATTAACGCTTCATCGCATGCGTTAGTTACTCACACAGTTGTAATGGTTCTATAAGGTTGTGTTGTCTACTTCATTACTATAGAAAATGGACCAAGGAAGTCTATTAATTGTCCATATTATTTAACCCACAAAGGAACCAGCCTGTGACTTGTGGTATAACTAGAACTCCGCGAGTCGGATGTGTCGCCTGACGAAATAATTTTTGGTCGACATAAAACATTTTAATAAGTTTTTTGTTTTACAGTTATTAGCAATGTTATTCCACATTCCTTCGAGTCATTGCAATGAACATGCATAACAAGTTCGGAGTCATTTGAACCTATGGTGACAAAGTTATGCTCCGGACAAGAAATTCTCTAAAAATCAATCAAAGGGGATTGATTAAAAACGGAACAAGGAAGAGATATGGTTCTTGTGCCCTGCACTTTGAGTCAATGCCAGAAACATGCATACCAAGTATGGAGTCATTCGAATCGATGGTGACAAAGTTATGCTCCGGACAAGAAATGCTCTATAAAATCGATAAAAGGGAAATAATTCAAAAACCGAACAAGGAAGAGTTACGGTGTTTGTGCACTGCACTTCGAGTCATTGCCAGAAACATGCATACCAAGCATGGAGTTATTCGAACCTATGGTGCCAAAGTTATGCTCTGGGCAAGAAATGCTCTATAAAATAAATCAAAGGGAAATAATTAAAAAAAGAACAAGTTAGAGTTACAATTCTTGTGCACTGCACTTTGGGTCATTGCCAGAAACATGCATACTAAGTATGGAGTCAGTTAAACATATGGTGACAAAGTTATGCTTCGGACAAGAAATGCTCTATAAAATCAATCAAAGGGAAAAACACAAAAACAGAACAAGGTAGAGCTACGGTTGTTGTGCACTGCACTTCGAGTCATTGCCAGAACCATGCACGTTTGGAGTCATTTGAACCTATGATGACAAAGTTACGCTCCGGACAAGGAAAGCGGGACGCGGACGCGGACACGGACACGGACGCGGACGCCGCCGACCAAAGTAATACCTATATGTCGCCTTTTCAGGCGACACAAAAAGGTTAGTTCCGTTTTTCCCAGGAAGGCTGTTTAGATGGACTTGGTCTAATCAGCGTTGAAAATGGCATACAATCAAAGCAAACAAAACATACGGATTACCTATGCAGAAGATAACTGCTGGACGTTTAACCCTGGTCTTTCAGGAGTTGTTTCCCTGCATTCCAGAAGAAACGGACACTGTGATGTAGTTCCTATGGCATGACCATCGCTTCTTGTCTATAAAAACATGTTCACATATGATTTAACATAGCGTGTCAAACATCATACTGTGCCTATATATTGTACAACTTATATACCTATATATAAACTATTCTATAATACTTCACAGCTTATGATAAAACTATTGACAAAATTCGATATGTACTTGAATTGAGGATTTGGCATTTTAATGCAACAGAACTGTTAATAAGGGAAACAACTTTGTAATAACCGTTTTGCTAGACTTATATGATTACAATCCCCAATGCTTTTTCATGAGATATCGAATAAATATCTCTATATATTGCTTTCTTTCGAAAGTTAAGTTACAATGTTGAATTGACGATTACGTATTAGTGACATGAAATGGGTATTGGTTTGTGGTAGAGTGCAGCTGCTTTTAATAAAACCAAACAATAAGGAATAAATAGCGAAGATAAAATTAAACAAATTAATTCGTTAAACTAATCATATTATCCTTTTAAGCACTTCCTTTTCTTCAAAGCTGAAAAAGTAAAAGCTGACAAATTATTTTCCTTTAACAGGTTACTTTTTAAAGGCCCTTCTCAAAACGACCATATTATTTTATAGAAAGCAAGCTAGATTTCACTTTTTCACTTTATTTTTAATGTCGTATGAAAGATGTTCATAACTTTATGTTTAAATGAAGCATGAAACCTTAGCTTTTGGATATTTTAAAGTTGTACGTGTAATAGTGTCAAAGTGGTTGGTGTTGTTTAGTTGTAATAAATTTTGTCTTTGTTGTTATGTTAATACAGAATGGTATTTGTTTCAAATTAAAGATGTTATGCCTTATTGTTTACATCTTGTTTTAAATATTTTTTAAAGATGCTAGGTCTGTATCTTTATACTTTATAATCGGGCACAAATCTTGCAATATGTTAAGTTTACTAAAAGACTAAACATTGCAAAATTTTGTGACAAATAATGTACTTTTGGACAAAAAGTAAAAACACAAAAAAAAAAAAAAAATCAAATATAAAAATATAAGTTAACTTAACATACTGCAAAATGTGTGACCGATTTTAAGAGTATCAAAATACAGACCAAGCATCTTTAATAACTAAATGTTTCCAAGCATAACGGTACTTACATTTCGGAAACGCTTTGACACTCCGAAAAAGACCGTTTATTTGCAACAAACTGAAAGTATATTGCTTAACAAACATCTTTTGACAATGAAATATAATTATCTTTATCGAATAAAGGCCAGATCTATTTGAAAGAGACGAAGCGCCATTAAATCAGCGTTTAGCTTAATTTGTAATTTACCACCAACTCCTTTCCCGCGTTTCATTTCGGATATTCCAAGACGGTCAATCTGAATGATAATGTGCGTTGTTCGTCATGTCTTGTTACAAGAACAAAGGATGTCAATTACTGGTAACCATATCCTAAATGTCGCTGGTGCAAATGAAACAGCGGACTTGTTTGCCATCAATGACTTCCGGGTATGAGAAGCATGGCATATATGCATCTTGGAAAACAATGTTCCGGGCAGTATCAGTGGTATTCTTTATTTCATTGATTATTTTAAACAAGTATGCGCGTATCAATGATTAACATACGTATGCAGCAATAAGCAATAAACAAAATAAGAAGGCAAACCTCACAACAAATGAAACTAGTCTGTTAACTAAGGGACTTTTTCGTTTTGTTAAATACCATGGTATTACAATATAAGTGTATATTTTAGTATGCGAGGTTTTTCTTATTGATGATAAACCCTTTTTCTAAATGGCGTGTTCATAAACATCAAAAGATGACATTTTTGGCAAAAAAATGGAATGGAAACATGTTACATGTATAAATAATTATAAAAGATTTAACCTAAACGTATGATATCTTGAGTGGTGCTTCATCTTCCATTACCACTGATAAACAGCTTAAAAACCGAGGCTGCTATTTTCCCTTTGCAAGCTATGCTTCCTTAGGAATATCCCTTTTCTCAGATTAATTTGTTACTGAAAAGTAAAGTTGGGATAAAACTGCTAGACTCGTTGTGAGACGTTTCACGATCATCTTTCTTAATAAAATAACTATTTTTCTGTGAAAATACATTACCCTTGAAGAACGTCACTGTTTGTTGCTTTATTTAAGGAAAAACATTACATCTATCGACAAAACAAATATCTTAAACCCTTTGCTCGTGTAAAATCCTGTTATTGCCAAATATGTCTTATGGAATAACCATGCTATTTGTTTGCGGTTTCACATGTAAAATAAAAACAACTTGGACAGATTTAAAACAAAAACAACGCAAACCAATTGCGATTGCGAGTTTGAGCCGGTTCTGGCTAATGATTCGACATTGGCATTGTCCCTACGGCCATTCGGACTACATCTTTGTAACTGACCTCGTTGTATGACCTTGCAACTAATTGTATTAAAATTTGAAGCCTTAATACATTTATAAATGGCAATTCATGTCAACAGTAATTATCTAGTTTCTATGTTTTGTGGTTTTATGTATTCACTGCCAGACGTCGCATTTTTTATAATTTGGAGCGCCCATACAAAGATCGCACTATTTTCCAAAAACGTATATAAAAATCCGAGTTTATGGCTATAACAATTAATATATTCGTTTTGGATCATTTGCGGGATTAAAAAAGAAACAATCTAGATTATTGTGGTGTTATCATAGACATCTTCGAACAGTCTGAAAAATGCTATTGCAATCAAATTTGACCATTTGCATAATGTTTATAGTGTCAATTAATCAGATGAAAATGGAATTTCCCACATTTAATCCTGGTCTGATATGACACTATTACTTTTACTCAGGCCTCAAATTCCTGGACTATCATTTGATGTCCAGTGAAACAGATAGAATGGTTTCCTATTAGTGGGGTTGCTATTTTTAAAAGGGAAGGGAGATGCTATTTTTGAATATCATAATTCTGTGTAAATTACATACTCGTTAGGGCACTGAAGCCCAAATATGCATTCCATCTAAAACATGTGCTTGATTTTGTCGTTTTTACTTAAAAAGTAAAAACAACATATTTCCCAGAATTCCAGATTGCTTGTATGTCCTCGGTGCGACTGTGTTTTAAATTTTTGGTAAGCGTGCGTGAGCATTTGGGCTTACACCATGGCATACATGTGTGAATACGCTTACTGCTAATAGCCTCTAAAATCATTTGTGTTTCCACTACTGTATGGGTTCAATGAAACTTTGGATCAAACAAAATATTAATTTAAAGAAATTGTTTTATCGTAGACCTTATTGTTCGAAAATTAAATGAAATATAACATACCTTTGTAAAGCCTGACTATTTAATTATATCTTTCGAAAAAGAATAGTTCCAAGCCACCGTCAGCTCCCTTTCCTTTAAATGTGTCGATTATTATGATTTACCGACATTATTATTTTGGATTAGTTTGGAACATTATCTCCTGTATCTGTCTGTACTACGACAAACAATGGTGAGAGAAACGTTAAACACATTCTGATTTTATGCCTTTTTGTGACTGAAACATTGTATCATTTCATTCTTTTCGAGATTTTATGTAACTGTTTGATGGTGTGTAATATTTGTATTATGCGAAAAGCATGTAAAATCTTAGAAGACATTTAGCGCAGTAATGAAGTTTTCACTTGCTTGTATATGCTGCATGTGTTTAATCAATTGACAAACATTAAATTAAATTCAATTATTAAAGGGGATATGTCCGATCTGTTAATCAGCTATTTATTAGCTTTTTATTAAATCTGTTAATATAAAGTAGTGATTTATCGTCAAAAAAGTATAAAATAATAACATAATAGAGAAATATATTGCAAAATACGCAAAAATATGTATTCACAATAAGTGCCGAATAAATTGTTGATTGCCCATAAATCTCGGTTATTGTTTACCTACAATGATGACTCCATTATTAATTAAACGAGTCTCGGAAGTTTACGGACTTTTTCGGAGAGTGTCGTTTTCCGAAGAAATGACCGAGGGGTTCTGATTGGTCGGACTCTAAATTTAAATTGTTGCACTCAACAGGCAAATTGTAATTCTGGATTAACTGCTCCTTACTACTATTAAAACGCTGAGAATTATTTTAATATTTCAGTTAAAAATATCTCGCTTAATGTGCATTTGTTGGCATTAGTTTTTTAATCGATACACTTATTTTTGTGTCCCCTACATAATTGTAATTAGTGACAGGATCGGACATACACTCTTTTAATTGCCTCCTTATTAGGAATATATAAAAGTTCAATAATATTAACACAAACTATCCATATATAATTACAAGTTTCATAAATATACAAATTTTACAATTTGAATGAAACATCAACAAATCATTATACAATACTATTTACACCAGAGATTGCTGCTCAGTGTGAATGGTAAGCTGTGAATTTGCTTATTCTAGAAACAAAGAACACAAAAAACGTTGCTTTGTGTGTTACATTTTATGTGTCATTATCTGTGATGCAAATTGCAGACGTTATTCCACTTTAATCACACCTTTAACGAATAATTCAAAAATATAAATAAGATTTCACTAAGTTAATTTTGAACATTCTGACATTAAAATTAGTTTAAATTGTTGTATATCTAATTTTCAAGTATTTTCTGGGAAGATAATGTAGGTTATATTTAAATAATGAGGTAGTATTTCATTTTCGAATTTTATTGAAGTTTTATATTTACAAAATTGTTAAAACGAACTTATGGTACGTATATATTTGTTCCCCTTATATGTGATGTCTGTAGATATGTGAAATACTGTAGATAGGGACCAGCAAAGGTGACCATGGAGACAAGCGATGTTGTGCATATTCTTGGTCGAACAAAATCGGTATGTTTTTTTATATTGTTATTGTAATTATTATTATTATTATTATTATTATTATTATTATTATTATTATTATTATTATTATTATTACGATTATGTTGCGCTTTTAGAATAGTTAATGTGAGGTAAACATCACCAAAGTATCTCTAATTCGCTTTAAGTAATCAAAGAACACATGGTTGTCTAAGAATTATTTTGTTCGATTGCAAACTACAAAAATACAGAAATTACATGTATTTTGTCTCGATAGGAGATGCATTGGATAACATAGCATAGGTCTTCAAAATACAAAGGTTGAAGAAAAGATTTACATGTCAATACATGTCGCATCAAACTTTGTATGTAGATATATCTCATTGAGTAGAAGTGCATTGCAAAAGAACCATAACTTCGCCTTGCGTAATTTTGGAGTTATTGCCCTTTGTTGGTAGATAGATCTCATTGAGTAGACATCCATTGAAAAAGAACCGTTACTATGCCTTGTCTTATTTTGGATTGCCCTTTGTTTATTTTACACTTTGTCCGGGACATAACTCTGTAACCACAAGAGAGATCAACTTTAATCTTTTTACATGTCACGTGCTCCTCCATGTAGCAATACAGGTCACGTGCTCCTTCATGCCTCAAAAACTTGTTAGGTACCAATATCCTGCGGGCTCCAATCCACAGGAAATACTTAATCTGAGAGACATAGAAACTGCCATGAAACATGCAGTGTACTTTTAGCAAAATAATAAAATAAACATTACATTACAAACAACATTATATAGATCTATATACATCTATGCCATGTGTTTGCATTACTTATTGTGTTACCATTGTAACTAATGATTTTTTAGTATATTCTGGACGTCAGCTGCTTTAAACAAATGAAAATACTGATACTACTTACATTTACAATAATTTAACTTTGGTATTACCGACAACAGAACTTTCAGTTTTAATAATTGTTATGTGTCCATCTTTCAAGAATTATGTAGGCAAATTGAATGTTTGATTGAAATTTGTGGGCAGTTTACTTTGTGCTTTGTAGTGATGTTTTAATACATGCAAACATTTTGAACTGTTGACTTGAACTATAAAAGATAGGGAAAATAAGTAAAATGAGAAAAAGATATTGTACCTATATTTGTCGGATACAACTGGTATGTTTACATTAAAAGATAAAAAATTGCATTAACTTTATGACGTACAGTTTTTCATCATTTGCAACAATTCTGTGTCGGACTCGAAGTTGTTCGTTCTTGTCAGTTGTTTGAGCGGTGTGGGTATATTTATTTTATTTTTTATGTAGTGTTTGTTCCTCCTGTTTGGCTATTTAGTGTCGAATCAACGACAATGTTCTTTCCACGTACATTGTACTACTTAGTATCTCTACGTTGGCGTCTTGTTGTCGGAGTCTAACTTGTTGTATTTTCTGTTAGAATGCATAATAATTATAAGCACATAAAGTTTTTTTAGAAATAAATGTGTCAATTAGATACATCTCGAAAATATCAAGGTTTTAGATATAAATGTCAATACATGACGCATGTTTAAACGTCAACGTTAAACAAGAAAAAGTAAAACAGGGGCTGTTTTACAGAGACGGTCTATGTTGAAGCTTGGTGTGATATGCAAATTCATGAAGCGTTATTGAAAGTGCTTTATGTCATGAAATGTTCACTTGGAGTTCCAAGTGTTATGCTTGGGAGGAGTA
>Ga0224511_10000227_pt1 | contig 23167 bp, 13 predicted proteins | sample SF_May12_sed_USG_2_FD_169988 | JGI IMG/M metagenome (GOLD analysis project Ga0224511, IMG submission 169988) | Sediment microbial communities from San Francisco Bay, California, United States - SF_May12_sed_USGS_8_1 | ecosystem: Environmental > Aquatic > Marine > Sediment | place: USA...
GGGGGGGGGTCATTTTTCCGTGGGGGTTTGGTAGACTACATGTAGTGCCAACACACCATGTTTGAGTCTTATGCATATATCCAGTGATGACCGTAGTCTATTATTTTGTTACTCCTAACAGAAAACTGAGTAAGAATTTCGCTGAAAGGTAGTTGCTAGCAATAGCACACGTGTCAGTGTTAAGGGTTAAGTAATTATATTGCTATTCAATTAGTTATGGAACTATTAATTATAGATAAAATATTCGCTTGCGCTTTACTTTACATAAACATATGGAACAAGGCAGTATGTTTTACAAAACCAGGTGGTCAATATTTTACCGTTCTAATATACCTTACCATAAATGGTAACAAATTTACGCAGAACAGAAGCTAATACGGGATTTCAAATACCGGCCATATAGACATAGTGTACCTAATACGGGTTTTCTACTTCCGGAAAGGCCGCATCGGTACACGATCGATTTCGTTGTCGACTCTTTGTAGGCAATTCACATTCAAATTACGTTTCACAATAAAAAAAAGAGTTGAGAAACATACCGTCTGATCAACCATTTGTATTTTTACTAAGATGCATATAGTACAGTCACATTTATCCATAACATGTCCATCTCATTAATTAGTTTGTTTGTAAACAAGTCTTTAAATGACATCAACACATGTGACGTCATTTGGCGGGTTAGGAATCCGAAAGAAAAACAGGAATGTATATAACGACGAAAAACATTTATTACTATTACTACTATTAGTTGATGCATTTGTTCAATCCGAAGATATGTAATGAACATGTTTCAATAGGGCTATGGTATGCCACGGTCCCGTATTGGCCTTTGTGTTGTACAGCACTGTCCATTGTCAGGAAAGGAGAAAGGTGGTTAATAAACAAACGTATATAATTATAAACTCTAAACCAATGTCAAACGATAGGACCTCAAACATGCTAGGTCTGTGTCTTGATAACCTTATAATTGGCCACAATTGTTGCAATGTCATAGGTATACTACATGATTAACATTGCACAAAGAGTGGACAGTACCACAGCTGTCAATCATGACATGGTACATGGTCAATTTTAATCCAATAGATTAGGATTATATTGTCAGCTGACAATCTGACCTAGAAAATACAAAAGAAAGCATACTTCCTGTTTCTGATAAACCGTATCACAAGATCAAAGGAAATATGCCGCTTGGGGAGGAGCTTGAAAATTTGTTGAACTATCCATTGCAGAATGTCTTGACAAATGTTGTGCTTTGGCCAATACAAGTTAAAACACTACAACAAAACACGAAATAAAATTCTTTGCAAGAGCCGGGAATCGAACCCGGGACCTTTCGCACCTCTGGACCACCGAGTCAACTGAAAGTAACTATTGCTGTCAAGCTATTAAACTATTGTAGCGCAATGGGTCTTAACGTAAATAAACAAAGCCGAATTTGCAGGCCACATTATCTTAACAAATTCATTTGTTCTGTAATATTTTAACATGCATGGATTACTATATTTTGCAGTTTCTTATAATTACGGAAATAAGTTTCACTGCTTAAATCATGTTAAAATGTAAGAAGTAAACAATTCGGACCAAAAGATACAGGCATAGCATCTGTGGGGCATCTGTTTGAGCTATACGACATATTTAATTGTCTTCTATTTCACGATATGTCTTGCGGTCATAGGAAATTGTGATTGTTGCAGCACCAATCTACCAATTCTAAAAAAAAAATATGTGAATTTGATAGAATTAATGTGAATGTTAAAATTTCACATGTTTTATCGTAAGACGCAGTTTAAACTTATATGGGAAGGTCTGCAAATTTATTATAAAGTGTTCAGGAAGTTAAGTCGGAACACCGGTCTTTTCGCTCAGCTTGTTTTGTGATTTGGTCATTAAATGGTTTCTACTGTCATTCGTCCGCTACCTCAACCACTACTCACGCACGGCACATGTAAGTTACTGGCTACATTATTACACATTATGCAAGACAGACAACTCCGCTCGTCCAAAGCGAATTATCATCAATCGTCATTCAATTTATATGATGAATATTGAAGGGTTAGCTCGCAACTCGTATTTCAGATTGTATTCTGTGATTAAATGTTTTTGGCTGAGCTTGCCATACAACATTTAGTAACTATGTAGTGAACTTTGATTTAAAGAAACGTTCCAAATATTGCGCCAGAATAACAGCACGCCATACAAAATTCATGAGATACGCAGTTAGTTTGATGAACATTCCGAATGTTGTGCTAGCTTTACATTGCAATTCAACTGTAGCACAGCAATGGAATCGTCGTTAACGTTTATGCAGCGTCTACATGACGTTCACGCGGCGTCTTTACGGCATCTTAGACGCTTTCTGTGCGCAAACTGTTGAAACAGCGCGTTCACAGAGCGCAAACAGTGCGCATAAAATTGCACACCCATAATATTTACGTTTTTTTTACTAATGTATATGATTTTGAAATACATGTTTGCAAACATACTTCTTTATCTGGACTGTTCAAAGAAATAGCATAACATTTAACAGTTGTAAAATGTATTGTTGTGAGAACTACTTTTACAACGTTTACGCGCTATTACGCTTAAGACACTATACGTCGACAACATTATTATCTATTGTTGTTGTTGTCATAGTTGTTGTTGTTAATACTATATCTCATTCAGAGAGTTCTATTAGATAGTTAAACGTACATACTCTTTTTCGTTCCTACAACATACATGTATATGTATAAAGTTACAAAGGACTTGCACAGCTTATTACACCCTTCGGTTACCGGTAACGCGCTTACTGTAAACCAACACCAGCCATATTACCTCATCGCATTGTTTAAGAGAAATAAACAACAACAATTTAACAAACATGGAGTTTTCAATTAATATAATCTTTTATTTATATGCAAAGAAATAATAAACTTAAAGTGTATTCGCTTTGTGTGTGCGAATTGATATTAATATGCAACGAGCATGGCGTTTTCAAAGCGCCTTAGCAAGAGCGTCGTGTTTAAGGGAAAATCATTTCACGTTGTACATATAAATGACGGGAAAAATTGTATATGCCAATTGCAATCTTACGCAAAATTTAACAAACATCCTCTATATAATGTTACATGGATCAATAAAAACATATTCAATTTAATCATTTACTACATGTTTCGAATCTCGAATAAAACTCTCAGAAAAAAGTTAGATATTTAAATAAAATACAATTCTTATGTCTTTACACACAATAAAACATTGAAAACTCCATTAATGACAATACTGTAATAACCAGATGTCAAACTAACTTCGAATTTTGAACATTCGCATCTATCAAAACCAATATAATAATAATAATAATAATAATAATAATAATAATAATAATAATAATAATAATAATAATAATAATAATAATAAAGTCTTTATTTCACAACGGTCACATTATGATAATAAATACATACAATGTAAGTTTACACATCGTATTTTGAATGTGGCTCTCGAAAGAACTGTTAAAACACGAAATGATGACAATGAAACCTAACAAAATGATGAGATAATAATATAAGTGATTTACAATTTTAATGTATGAGATCATATTTAATTGACAAGCACCCAATTATCTAATAATGAGAAACATTAAATAAATAATAATAATATATCAAAGCTACACGTATGCCTCTAAATAAATACAAATATCATATTCTCAACACCAGCAACATCAATAACGCAATGAAGATCACAAGGGTTCAAAGTTACAATTACAATAAATATTTCTTGAACTCTTTCTTAAATTTAATAAGTGTTTGAAGAGTCTTTATATGAGGTCGAATGTTTTTCCATACTGTTTCGCTGATGTAGGTAAAAATACTGTATAACATTTTTTAATTTAGAAACTACCATTAATTGTGCAACGTTATGTTGACTCTAGCAAGGCCAAAGTGCTCGGCGAAGGGAATTCTTGTATTTAAAACACACCATTTTGACTCCATATTAGGTTTTTTAATACTTTATAAGTGCAATTATTTGAGTTAAATTGCTTATTGATAGATTAACTTTCAATGTTTTTATACTCTTTCAATCATCCTTTAACATAAAATTAAAAATGTCATCGTGTGGAATGGGCTGTCTTGGATGTAGTCAAGTCACACAAACTAGTCACACTTTCATTTCTATAAGCCGTTAAATTACTAAAAACTTTACACATTTTAGAGATCGTGGGATAGCGATATTAGATATACAGAAAGACAATTGCTGAGACGTTTCTCCCATACTTCTTCAAACATTGTTTATGTTCAGTTAGTTACATCCACGATGCCTTACAATAATCGAGGGTTTTCATTAAACTGGAGAGGTAAGTAAACAGTCTTTATTTTATTCATTAATTACAGTTTTTAACCCATAGAATAACTCACACTTATTGCATTTTTCAGACAAATTGAGATATTCGTTGCTAAAATTAAATTTTAGGTCCAAAAATACAAAACCATACTGATTTAATGGTTTACAGTTTTGCTTTGAATTCTTAAGATTTATTTCACAGAATTTAAATGTTAGCGTCAAATTAGATTAGACATTTGTATGCACATTTTGTATGCATTAATAATGTCTTAGTTGACGAAAGAGTCGTGAATCACCGATTACAGCGTTGGACTGATAAAAGCTAGGGTCACTTGGTTTTGGTTTTGTGCTTAGAAAAAAGGTAATCGAACTTGGTAAAATGTGGCTTCTGCAAAAGGATTTTGCAATAGTGGACAAGGGATGTCCACAGGTAGGGTCTGTTACGACAACTTCATATAATCGATCAAACAGAATCCAAAACTTGCTTGATGCCATATTCACTGGCTACCGTCAACTTGAAAAACTGTATCGGTTATCAATGTTTGGTGGCTGATAGTGTCTGCGCGGGGCTTGTTATGGTATACGTTCAGCTCTTAAGAGTCTCATACACGTTAGGAATGTTTTTATGTTTTCAAACTATCGCTAGTCGAAGACACCCGATCACCTCGTTGTTACATTACTTGTTGTTTTTTGTAGTAACTGACTAGGGGTGCTCACTTAGAGAGTTCAATTTTAGTGTATTAAACATATAACAACTTTAAAATAGTCCTTACATGTATATTTTGTAAACAAAGAATGTTTTTGTTTGTCTTTTAGTTTGTCAGTTATTCTGTTTGTTTGTGCAAGAAAGCAAGCAACTAAGCAGATAAAGAAAAGAAACTCGGATAAAATTTAAAATGAGGCAGTTTGTAGTACCTTTCACTGCTTTATACGTCATCTGACTGATGCAATTTATTGGTACTTTCAGCTGTTGGCAAATTGTCCTTCCATAACACATACAATTTAGCGTTTGAACAGGCGGAGGAATCTTGCCAGAGTGAAGGGAAAGAGCTGATCAAAGATGTCAGCTTTTTGATAGGCAGAAGAGACACTTTATTTTCAACCATGACAGATAAGCAGATGAGTAGCACCTGGGTGGGAAAAAAATTGCACCCGATCTATTGGGGTAGGTAGCATGAGCGGGTATGTTTCAGGAGCGAAAAAACAATGTATGCATTTAATGTCTTCGCGATCTTCGCGACAGCATTGTTGCGACACATAACTAATTAACCATGTATCTAGATTTTCAAAAGTGTAGTGGTGCTATGATTTACTTTACTATATTGTCAATTCTTTCAAGCCCATAGTGTTTTAAAATTGTGATCGTATTACTGCATTGTCTTGCTTGTCTCCAGTATTTATGTGCAATTTAAAAAAAACGTTGCTTTATCACGTATGTTGTTATTTTACAGGATGTCTTAAAGTATTTGAAAAGTACATCGAATCATCACATAATCTAATCAACAACGGAATAAGGAAATGTACAGCAGTGTGCAACAAAAGAGGGTATTTTAGAATTGGACTCAAGGTAAAAAAATGTAATATTCAATTATTCAATTATACCAGTTTGATGAGCAACAAACTCTACTTGTACATAATAATCGAGACAAGTGGTTGCATCATGTGTCACGTAATGAGTTTTCAATTGTTAAAATCATTCTAAGTATTGTTAGCAATTATATACATGGTGACAAAAAGTAATGCTGTCTTTTTAGGTTGAAATGATTAGCGAGCATCCCTAGTCGATATTCGATTGTGCTAAGTCAATGTGCTTTGACAACATGAACTTGTATCTTATAATAAATTTTATATAATCAGAAAACCATGACGGACATTTATACATATGTGTTGATATTGTATCAGGGTTCTTGGTGCCTCTGTTTGACCAGCGGCAAATATTATGCAAACGGCGTGTGCAACATGAGATGTGATGGCAACCATGCGGAGAAATGCGGTGGACCAGACGACTTAGTTTCATTTTATGGGGGTATGAAATAAAACTTATCATGTTTGCATTTGCCTTATGATAAGCGAATGCAAAAGCAACAACAAAAGTATCGAGTTCTGCATGTCTCGGTGAACTAATATTGGCTAATTTATTAAAATGAATATGTTGTCAGCTTACTGTGTAACTATTTGTTCTAATAAACTGATGAATGAATGCGGTATTATTTCCTTTTAAGAAGTAGTCGGCTTTGTAAAAACGGTAAAACTAATGGGCAGTGCATGCAAACATTTTGCTGTGTATTCTAGACTAAAAACAAGTACACGTGTATGTCATCATATCTTAAAAGCTTGTGGGATAACGTGTTGGGACATGGTAAAGCAGAAATTAAAGGAGCATACACATAGACCTGTAAAATATTTTATGTATTGTGTATATAATGGAAAATGTTTACTGATATTATTATTTTTAAACTGTACAGTGTATGGTCCTGGCAATGACTGCGTCGCGCTACAAGCCGGTAATGCCGATACATTCTTTGAGTCAAAATTCTGGGATATGCTGACCATAGAAGATTGCACGAGCAGGCTGCCTTTCATCTGTCAGGCGAGTATGTCGTTAATTCTTTTTGCCTCTAAATACGTAATATTATGTTTTATATACTGACACAAGTCATTCATTTGCTTCTGGAAGACACTGCATTAATGTGCCGTGATAAACTTACTCTTCAAGTTAATCATTCTTGCGGCTCATTGTAGTGGAGTGTAAGCAACTGTAAAAACAAATTTAATAAATTATGTAATAATTAATTTAAAAGTGTCTGTGGTGTAGGTGGAACCTTAGTACTTACACGACCAGTTAATGTAAATGGCTTTAATTTTATTGATTCAAAACAAACGACGAAAATAAATGAATAATAACCTGATTTACAATTATTTGTTGATCGTAATCTGATGTTTGACAGTACCTACAACAACTAAGAAGACGTTCAGTAACCCAGAGGGCAGGTTCGTATTCCCCACCATAGGTGAATCGTATTACCCGTACCACAACTGTATCATCACGATCCAGGCATACCGGGACGCTTTGATGCGGCTAACAATGGCTTATGATGTCGCTCAATGCGACAGTTGCCAGTGCGACAAGATCGAGGTACATGTAACAACAAAACCAAGTTAAAACAGCATTATTCGTTAACGTCGATATTTAACTGAATCGTCGTAATTACAGACAAACATTTTACTGGAGCTTGGATAACATAAAGCAATAAGGACCTCTTCGACTTGTTTGAATATGTTGTTTTCCTTCGTCTTGTGTCAATCTTTTTTGTATATATCGACTTCGGATAAGTGATCCACGTGGTGCGTGAGATGTAATTACGATAAAAACTTGTCAACACTTTGTCCTTTTAGTATTACTCGCAATCCCAACGCAGACCTATTGAAATATATTTTTGTGTCTTGTCTGGACGTAAAGTGTCCAACACAGCTCAAGTTACTAAAAACAACCAGTTGATTTTTCGACAAAGGAAAGAAAATCAAAAGCTTTCTGCGACATCTGTACCTGCTAAAGTTGGCCAAATCGTATTGTAAACATACAAAAATGGACCACTGATTCGTCCTAAAACAACATATTGAATTCATTGTGTTAATATGTGTTTTTCTTAAAAGGATATTGTTATTCAATAATGTAACGTAAGATATCTGCTGTTCTAGGTATTTAGCCTGGATAGAAACATCATGCACACAATCTGTGGGAAAGGAGTTTTTACCATGCAGACCACACTGATGACAATCCATTTCGTCTCTGAGTATTATGTTTCTGGCTATGGCTTCAATGTTGCGTGGACGCCTGGTAAGCTTATTTATTGCATATGTATGTTTATGAAGAATGTCTATGCAATGTTTTCTTCTTCTTTTTCTTTTACTTCTTCTTCTTCTTCTTCTTATTATTATTATTTTTATTATTTTTGTTATATTATTATTATTATTATTATTATTATTATTATTATTATTATTATTATTTATTATTATTATTATTATTATTATTATTATTATTATTATTTATTTATTTATTATTATTATTATTATTATTATTATTATTATTATTATGATTATTATTATTATTATTATTATTATTGTAATAGCTTCAAAGTCGACGAGTACAACCACCGAAGCAGAGCCAAACGGAGATTATGACAGAAACATTAACAATAGACAAACAATAATTGTCTAACCTTTTTTACATTTTAACATAATTATTTTAGTGATCTTTTTGAGCAGAAATATACTGAATACACGTTATTTTCTTGTATATACACAGACCAAAAGACTTACAATACGCTTTTTGTGAAAGTTGCTTGTCTCAAAAAGTAATCTTTTAAGTTTTGTATCGTTTGTGTGTTTGATTTAACGATGTTTTTAAACCATCAAGGAGACATTTTGAGGGTGCAGCCCTGACCAATGTATTAAAAACAATTTGATAAAGTACAACAAAAAATGATAGACTAAACGACATTGAGTGTGAGAAAACTAACGCACAATAAGGTTGCCTAAAAGACACTTGGATAAAGATTAATTTCTTTAAATATTTTAGTAATGTAACATTTTTTGTGATTGTGTTATAGTTTAGGTCATACTTCTTATATCTTCAGTGTCATCAAGTACTACAATCGATCCTAAATCCAACGCCGAGAATGACAGCAAAGGTAACTTACACTTTTGTTTTTTTGGAATCGTGAGTATTCGCGCTTGAACTTCATACGTCGTTTCTGTTACCCTCTCTGTCACATCGAAAAAGCCCAAGTCACGATTCACTTTTGAATGAACATATTATACATAGTGGACGCTTTGTAAGAGCTTTGTTATTGGCTCTATTTAATTCGCTTACGAAGCGCAGTATGGTCCCATATGTTTGGCAAACAAGTGTCATAATCCCCATCTATAAAGGCAAGGGCAAGCACAAACAGACCCGGCTAGTTACAGACATATTTCCCTTATTCCAGTCGTTTCAAAACTGTTTGTAAAGGTTTTCTTAAATAGAGTTAATAGGTTTTTACAAATTAACGTGGGCAAATTTCCCAATCGACAACAACAAGGGTTCCAGTCAAATGTTAGTAGTCTTACCACAGCATTCGCTTTACATGATACTGTACTCTATCACGTAGAACCTAAGTCCGACGTCTACGTGGCTAGTCTTGACCAAAAGACTGCCTTTGACACAGATGTCGTGCATTTTGTCTTAAACTCGGACGTCTTGTATTGCAATTTACAGTTTCTTACAGGTCTTTGACCAAATTAACGGGCCTACGTCGAATGCTTTTGCCGTGAGCCGTAGTGTACGCCACCTAGTGTACGTCAATGACCTGTTAAATGACATTGAACTACATTGTAAGTGGCTTTGGCTGTAAGGTTTTGTCGGTCGCAACGGGTAATCCGGCTTTCGCAGACGTTTTCTCATTGATAGCCTTTACACCATTCCATCTACAAGAGATGATAAATATTGTTCATAATTATTATATTTTTATAGTGGAATGTTGCTATTAAGGTCAGCAAATCAAGTGTAACTGTGTTTACTAAGAAACGCACAGAACCTGTTGTTCATGTAAAATATGCGGATCGCACTCTCAGTCGAATTGGAAGTTTTGTTCATATTGGTCTTCTTTACTCGTTAAATATGAAAAAAACAAAGATATGATTTCCCAACACCTCCAGAAGGCCAAAAATGCTCTATTTGCATAAGCAGCTCAACATGTTCATTCACAGGTGGTTAACTTGTTTCAGTCGGTTTGTACTCAAAGATTGTCATTCCAATTACCCTATACGGTTCTAGCTGTGGTCAAACATTATATCATATGACCTCTTAGTCATATCAAGATTCCAACACTACACGCCAAAACGCATCAAAGGTTTACCGACATGCACCCGTTCCGACAGGGCAGAGACTATGGTCGGATTGAACCGACTCCAATTCCAAATAGAATCTCGGAAACTTATGTTCCTCCACATTATATTATCTTTACTCTCGGCATTTGTGACAAGGGATATATTTACCCGAAAGTTGATCATGTTTTTAAATGACAAGGCTTGTAACTTTGGGATTCATACCTGATATTTGTCAACTTTTATCAAAATATCGCCTACATGATATTATCAACAACAAGGTAAATGATCAGCTACTGTAAAGCGCAACATTCGAGCTAGTGAATATGAACTGTCATCAGATCCAGACTTTACGTTCTATCGTATCCTGCAACCATATATTAACCCTGCTGTAGTACATGTGTATAGGTCACGAACAACAGTTCGTTCAGAAACAATATGTGCACCATTGCGCGCGTATGATGCAGACCAGTTGTTCTGGAGAACTTCGTATGCGAATGTTGCAATATGGTGTCTCAAGAAGAATTTGTGCACGTTACTTGCGAATGCTTAAAACCCCAGGCACTCCGACTCCACTTTATGAACTTTGTTGCCCAAATCATACAGCAAGACGAGGTTAACGTGCTACATGAATGTGACAGCCTGACTCGAACTCTAAGACTACTTGGCGCTCCATTAGTACCAACATTTGACAGACAGAGTCGCAATTTTTACGACTGTCGAATACATACATTGTCAAGTGTCTTCAAACCTTTTTCAGTGATGCTTAACAAATACATGTTGTGATTATATCATTCTATATAGTAAACAGGTGCTATACATGTATATGTGTCGGCCTAACCGACTGCAACATGACATATTGTATATTCCATATAACATGACTTATTATGTACGACTTATGACTTGACCTCAGTTTGTTCAATATCCTCTTTATAGGGGGAAATAAAGCATTGGAATAAATTGAATTATTATTATTAGTGTTATTATTATTTTTATTATTATTATTATTATTATTATTATTATTATTATTATTATTATTATTATTATTATTGTAATAACTTCAGAGTCGACGAGTAAAACCACCGAAGCTGAGCCAAGCAGCGATTATGACAGAAACGGTAACAATAGACAAACAATAACTGTCTAATCTTTTTTTACATTTTAACATAATTATTTCATTCATCTGTTTGAGCAAACATATACTGAATACATTTTATGTTCTTGTATATTCACAGACAAAAACATACAATATGTATTTTTTGTGAATGTTGCCTGTCTCAAAGAGTATTCTAACAAGTTTGTAACGTTTGTGCGTTTGATTTAACGCGTTTTAACCATCAAGGAGACATTTTGACATTTTTTGCAGCCCAAACCCCTAACCAATGTATTAAAACAATTGGGTGAAATACAACAATTAATGATAATAAGGTTGCTTAACAAAGAAACTTGGATAAAGATTTCTTTCTTTAAATATTTTAGTATTGTAACATTTTTTGTGATTGTGTTATAACTTAGGTCATACTTCTTATATTTTCAGTGCCATCAAGTACAACAATCGATCCTAAACCTAACGCCGAGAATGACAGCAAAGGTAACGTACAATTTTGTGAATTTGGAAGCGTGAGTATTCGCGCTTGAACTTCATGCGTCATTTCTATTATACGTTTACCAAACAAAATTGAAACATAGCTTTACTTAAGTGAAATAATGCATCGTTGTTAAAATTGGATTTTTCTTAAAAATCAATTTTAAACAGTGAAATAAAGCCGAATTTTTTCAAATTTGCTGAGTTAAACAAAATGTAACGCACAACGGAAGGTAGAGTTTATATAAAACCGTGGAGTAATTGCATGGAAAGTGACGCCAATAGTGTGTTCTTAAGAATTATAAACATGTCAATATGTGGCAACACCAACGCTTTATGTTTACATGTAATTTTAACATCCACGTCTGTATTTTCTCTACAAGTGAAAAAACAAATGTTTAGTTGATAATATAGAATAAATTGGGTTTCTTTTATGAATTGGGTTAACTGTGACATTTATTAATGCGCTAAAAAGAGGTATTCACCAGTGTTCTTCGAACGTTCGATTCTTTAATTTGTATTCCTTTTTGTATACGCTTTTCACTCCAACTTTTAAATGCATAATATACTTATGACATTGGCCATCTAGATTTTCCAGATGTGCCTAACCGAAAAAAATGCTGATTGCTCAAATTTTTTACAGATATTATTTATGCTGGAATAATCAGTGGAAGCGTAGTTGTGGTCGCCATCGTCATCGCTGTTACAGCTGTGCTTGTGAAGTAGGTTTCGTGAAATTCATAAATAATTTTATGTCATAATAATAATTATAAAACAGATGTGTGTATTTTCAAAATAATGTTGTATTCTAATATAATATTAAACATTAGGTTACAAATTTATGCTATTATTATATAAACTGATGTAATTTCTGTTAAGAAGGAGGAGGGTAAGGCTTATGACACCGGCGTCTGAGACACCAGCGGCAGCGGTAGAAATGAGTGAAGTTGGTCCTGGAACTTCTGACCCCGTGGTTTACAGGGATTTGGCCAAACGCCCGGCCGACCAAGAACATACATACAGATCGATCCACATCTACTCCGAAGTCAAATGAACAATTGTTAAGTAAACGATTCTAAAGCGTCACTCAAAATGACCACCTATATTATTTGTGTCTTATGTACTCGCTATATTTTACGTTGCAAAGACATTTTTATATGCTGTAAGACCTTATTAAAATAAAATACGCCGATGTTATATCTATCAAGTAAAAAGGGTTTTTTTCAATTGTAATATTTAAATTCTCGTAAATATATCGTTCAACATACCCAGGGAGAACACAACACACTTTTAAAGACTTTACTTTTACTGTTACACATTTTGGTACATTCATCGAGATTCTTAAGTAACAAATACAGGGTTTGTGAAATATTTTCGAAGCATTTTGGATAAAGGTTTAAGGAGTAAATGAGTGTTGCACAGATTAAAAGATAATATTGGGAATTACGCCAGACGACACAAATGACTTGACAGAAAATTGACGAACAAATGACATTCAAAGTATGTGATTTTAGAAAGAGAATGTCTCTATCTACAAATGTTCGCTGTCTTAATTAATCACGAATGTTGCAAAAACACTGTTTGTTTAGAACTAAACAGTTTAAAAGACGAAAATATACAGTGATAAAACCATTACAATTATTCCTACTGATTTCGTCGTGGTTCATTATGGTATTTTCGATTTTGATAACTTAATGCCTATCATAACAATATTTATATACTTTGTCATACTTTGAAATGTAATTTTAAAAGTGTGACTTATATTCAAACCAACATCTTAGTTTCGCCTTACTATGCCATTTAGACCCATTATGTTTGATTTATATTATGTTGTATTTCTACTGACACTGTGGCTTTATTAAAAGGAAAGCCAACTTATGCAATTTTTATTACAACATTTTTCCTTACATATTTCATTTAAACGAAGTTTAATATTTACTTCAGGAACTTGAGAACAAAAATACTTGTTTTAGTTTTGCAGTGCCCATGTTCGTAAAATTTAACAATGCACATGACGTAATAAATATGTTTTTATTAAAGAGAATAGAACTTCAAACCTACTTTTTAGCGTTTCAGTGTGTTAGTATAGATCACTAGTAAGATTTTAATGATGGCTGTATTGTTTTATATATTACACATTATGGCTTTGTGTACACTCATTTTTTTTACCTATTAAAAAGTGTCTGAGCTATAGTTTGTTTTTACTTATACGAAATTAGAGTTTTGGACACCTTGCAAACTTCGATAACTGACATGTTGACCTTCTTAACCACTTTGTAAACATATAATGTCGTGGTTGAAACGTTTACTACCGGTAAATGTGGTATTTCATACACCATTCTGTCATCTCAATCAAACTTTGATTGTTATCTTAACTATAAGACTGTAGAGATGTTCCGGTCACATTTGTGCACGATTATACTCGGTCAATCAAGGTTGGGAATGGTTTTAGCAAGATTTCATACAATTAATATACGATTGTTTAACGGTTCCAAGTACGGTCTAGTACGGTATGGTGCGGTCTAGTGCGATTAAACACGAGTTTTACTCAGTTTACAAATGGTCCCACCGACTTTTGTTCCAGTCATGGTTCGTGGTTGTTTTCATACCAATTGATTTATTTGTCATGATGACATCGAGTTATTGCAAATGGATAATAAAAAAATATTTGATAGAAAGAGCCTTTATAATAAAGCCAATGTTTTTTCAAAGAAAACTCTCAGTAATAACTAAAAGTTGCTGCAAATACTCTGGTGGATCTATCAGTTGAGTGTGGCAGTAGTTAGTTGTGTTATTCGTTGTGTTCGAGTGCTTATGATCGTACACGAGCTTTGTACACATAGAGGCCGTGTAAGATCGTACGAGGCCGTGTAAGATCGTGAATTACCGTACTGGACCATGTATGATTCGTAGTTGAACCGCATTGGTCATATGGCGATCGCTTGAAAATGAATGTGCACACTCTTGGAGTCGACTTCATGTACGGCTGTATATGCATTGCCTCAAACGGTCTCACACGTTCTCTCACGGTCTTGTACGACCGCTTATACGATAACACATTGACGTGACACCCGTATCGTTTTTTTAAGTTTTAAAAACCTGGTATGGCTTTCATGGATACACTCGAATGGCCAGAGTGTACCTGGGATCAGGCCATTGTGGGTTTAGTTGTATGTACGGTTAACCCAAGTGGACAACCATGTAAGCCATGTGTCCTGTGTGAGATAGGCTTAGCCATAGATAGACATAGTCCCTTGTTTTACATATTTATTGTGGTTGAGGGTTTGCAGAATTAATGAGTCTAGTTAGTAGAGGGGGTCTGCGTGCACAATCGGAAATATATTTAATTGGTGTCTTCTTGGGGAAAATGTGTAGAAACGGTTTGCTATGTTAAAAATTCGACATATTGGCCCACGTGCTTTTCTATGCCAATTTAGCCTCCATTACATGAAACTCCTAAAATCGCTATATCCTTACCAATACTAAGACAAATGCAAAAAGAATGTGTCTAAACGCAGGTTTTTAGGGTCAAGCATCAATATTAGACCAGTCTCATTGTAACCACATGTGTTCCTGACATGTCTGATATGCAAACTAGGGCCGCCAGTACCGAAAAACGATTTTTTACCATAACTTTGCAAATACTTACGCAATCGAAAAAAAATGTCGTGTCTATACCCTTTTTAAGGGTCAATATTCATTATTTATTATATGATACATGAATGTGTTGTTGGCTTATAAGTTTGATAAATCAAAGGATTTATCAATGTTGATGTTTTGTTTAGTTTCAAGAAATGTTGATAGAGATATAAGACCATACAAGTACACAGGTATACATGCCTAATTATAAGTTTGTTTAGCTATTTTAAATTGAGCACTAAAATTACACTGTCCATATATTAAATAAACCTTTGTTTAAAGGAGGCAGACTCTTTTATAAAAAAAAAATTCATCCAATATAATTGTCCAACGTTACTGTATATTTAATGTGGTATTTGTTTAGTATGCATTGTTTTATAATAAGAAAGTGCATGCATTAGTACGATTTTATCAAAGATGCGTTCGATATTGACAAAGATCATTTTTAATTTTGTTTCAAGCAATTTCTACAGGACCAAAGCGTAAGACAACAGATCTCAATAATTGCGACAACACTGCTCAAATAAGATGTATTTCGATTTAAGGAAGGCGAGAACACCTAGACACCTTATGTAGAGTTCTAGTTGCAGGACTATCTATGGTATGCTCAAAGATAAAAGTACAAAGGTGTGCATGTATGCATCATAATATGTTTATACAAGAAAAGTAAACACATGCTTTTTGCTGATTTATCAACTGTGCGTTGGTGAATAGTGTTTTGGGATTAATAAAAAAAGAAGAAAAATATTAGAAATATTACTAATCGCGCATACAAAAATGTTCAACCAAAGGGATATGACTGTGGTATTTGTTTGAATTTAGTTCATATGCCGTTATTATCTGCCCTTAGCTAAGTGAAGTTTGAACGGCAAGATACGATCACTGATCAATTAATGGGATAAAAAAAAACTATAATGTGTGAATGAAATAAAAACTGCAATTAGGAGATAATAAAAAACTACGATCGGTGCCATATTCTTCGGGAACTGTATTGAATCAAAGTGAACAGGATAATTGCCGACAGGTGCTAAATCACTATATACAACCGCATCATTTACATATTGTTCTTAAATTCGTTGCGTGCGAGATATTTATTTTGAAGAACATATTTTATTTACAAAATTATATTCATAGGAATGGATGATATAGTTGCAACACGACTTCAATGCGGTTAATCGGGGTCACAGGGGCGTATGTATACACAATTATGTTTATATAGAGGTTTATTTGTATGTGTGTAAAAAGTTAGTTAACACTATTTCTGAAACAGCTACGTTGCTCTTGACGCCTTAAAACGTTACACTAACAATTAATGTGTTTCTGTTTAACAGGGCTAAGCGTCTGAGCCCTTCCGTTCTGACGTGGGAAAACACAAATAGAACGCACAATGAGTAAATGTGTGTGATAAACAGTGAAAGTGTTGTTTGTTTACGCGGATATGTATGCTAAAATGGCGTCGACCAAGTATGTTGCCATTCGCAATGACTGGGGATGCCGCGTCGATGTCATCCGTTGCGTCCGTACATGGTGAAAGGGGTCACAGGTGAGTACGTATATGTTTATATTACCGATTAATTGTCCATGATTTTTTTTAATTTAACGTTATTTCTTAAACAAATATTACCATCCAATAATATCATGGAGTTATGCAGACAACGTAGCATATGTTCTGGAGTGAAAGTGACACGTTTTGTTGATTGTTTACGTGGAAGTATATCGCGCAATGATAATGATAATATAATTATGTGATTTTGAATAAATGTGCTTATGAGTTGACACATATTTCTTTAATTGTTTCTTGTGTGTTCTTTGTTACCAGGGCAAAGCATCGGTACATTTATGGTGCCCGTGGGACGTCCGTTTCTGTGTAAGGGGGTGCCAATAGAGGCATTTTCCCAGATAAAGTCTCCGTGAATGCGGCGTGCGTTAATGTTTGGTTTTGTAGAGATTTTTCCTTTTTTTTCGTGATAATAATCGAACATCTGAATAGCGCCTCCAACGTATCAACAAACATTGGCCTTTGTAAAAATTATGTTTTTTTTCTGTGTTTTATAGCATTGTCCAAATAAACAAAACATGATTGTATGTGAAGTTTCCGTTAGTTAGTTAAATGGGGTAGTAGCTATGCGGTCATGTTAACATAAGGGTCCCAATGTAAATATGTCAACATAAATGTATTGTAGTGATTTGAGGTTATGTCCCGCAAGGCGCCGGGTTTTACTCGCGCTTTTGAGTCTACGTCATCCAGTGGCAGCGCGCGCTGGTTGTTTACATATCGCTAGAGCATCTTGACAGTTGATTGTGTTGTTTATCAGATGTTTCCACCCATCCGACGCGGCAGGGCGCGGCAGACGACCCGAGAAACGCGACAGTATCATAAATGTTACCGCCTTTGTATTTTGCACATTGTCGTCAGGACATTTTGATATCTACCTGGATATTTATGGTGGTTGATTGGCTTGTTGATTTAACGCCACTTTATCAACACTGATTAGGTTATATCACTTGGGCCAGATGTGAGAGACAACGGATCCAAATTCAGCATCAATCTTTGCAGAGAAAGCTTTTCGCTCTTGGTGGGTCTCAAACACCTGAGCCTCGGACTACGGGTCCGGTGCTCTAACCACTGAGTTAATACAAACAAAACATTACAACTCAACAACAGTGTTTAATGCAACCCCACTTTATTAAATTAAAGATACATGCTCTTTTAAGGTAAGAGCTGTGTAATAGTCTTGGAGGTATACGCAAATGTAATTTTTAACATAACATATTTAAGCTTTACTTCATTTGCATTGAGTTTAGTTTTTATTTATACATTTTAACCGTTTAAAAGTTTAAAAAGTTTTGTGTATAAAATCAATTAAGAAAAATTAGTAAGAATTGACTATCTAGATGAATAGTCCTAATATGTCATCTTTCCAAATAAGATTAAGTGTATGAAATGTCTACATAGCTCTTTCCTTAAATTAAAACCTACAACAGCAAATATAATATGATTCACCAAAACATATACATGCTTGTCAGTATCGAACATTTTAACATATTTGACGAGATATATATCATCGACAATATTGAAAAAACGTTACTTATTATACATTTATAACATTTTCATTAAAAAATGCTTTAAACATTTTTAAGGTTGAAGTATGCGTATATATCGTGGCGTGGTTTATAATAATATATGTTTACATATGTAGATGATAAGATATATTTCTTTGATCTTAATACATTTGCTATTGCATTTAGTGTTTTATACAAACTAGTCTTTTGCAGTGTTGACCAATTTGTAACAATGACCACTAGCAGATCCAGGGCGCCCCCCTCCCCAACGGCCGCGGACCTATGATATTTTATGCCCCCAAAAGCTAAACTTTCTACTTTTTTCTTTTGCTCGCTTAGCTCGCTAAACATGACTTAAACCACAACCCTTTCAATGGTTTTCTGCCCCACCCCCTTGACAAAGTCCACACCCCATCCCCACCCCTAAGGTCAAATCCTGGATCCGCCACTAATGACGTTGTTTCCTGGTGCATTGTTTATTGCAGAAACAAACGTCGAAGGAGTTGACAAATTTAAAAAAGCAAACCACACGACACAGCAAACCTAGTAGACCACATCTTGTGGTTCCGTTTTAAAAAATAAAATAATGATCGATGAAATGAAAAAATAAGTTTAAATATGAAGTAAGGTGTTTTTTATACTTACTATACTTTTTGCAGTATTAACAAAGTTTTAAAAATGAAAATGTTTTCTATTTATATAAGAATGTGCCAAGAAGACCAAACCTGTGAACTTAGTTTTTAATTTGTACATTTAAAAAAATCTTATAGCTATCATATTGAGATTTAATATAAAATGCGTATGAACAAACGTCAAATAAGGTAATGCGTCAGAAAAAGCAAACCACACGGCACAGCAGACCGAGCACACAATAATCAGTGAATCCGTTTATTGAATGTAATGATCGATGTATGAAAACAGTGCAACATTTACGACTTATTGTCTTTAAGTTTATTAGAACATCACTCAAACAGTTTGATTTAACAAAATGACAAAGCACAATACCAAGAAAAACTAATTAACAGTTGTATATATTTTTTCATATGAAGAAAGGTTAAACCTTATCACGGTCTGCAAGTGAATGGTTATCACATATTCTTTGTATCTTCCGACTACCATTATCGTCACTGGCAAAGTTTTTACTTTTAGTTATACTTTGCCAATGTGTTGATGAAGTGTACGTCAGACTGTTAAAGTCACCAGAGCACGGTTTGGGCATTAACATGAGAAAAAATCTAAACTATACATAAAAGTCTAAATAACTGGGTAATAGAGCATAAACAATAGGTCCCATGTGCTGGTTTTGAAGAAAAATGTGCACAAACCAGGACGTTTTCAATATACCATTCATTATGAAGGGGAAATCCTTTTCTTGTCCACGGACACAAAAAGGATTTACCTCATATTACATGCATTTTTCATCTTTTTAAATATGTAGTCAAGATATGTTTTAGCGTCAGCCATATTTCATCACATTTCTTTGCTAAGACTCTTACCTAAATCATATTTTAAGTAGTTTTCAACCCAATTTGCTATGCTCTAGCTACTTTAAACTATTTTATCAGACAAAATGAAAACAAGAAAGACACAATACTGCAAATGTTTCCATATATCCATCACTGAATAAAATTAATTAAATTGATCCGCTGTTTCACAAACTGACATTATCAATGGCTACAATGCTTTAAAAGACTAGGACGTTTTATAATTTTATTGTTAAATTAGTTTTTATATTTATTTATTTTATATTTTAGCCGCATTTATGGAATAAAAGGATCAAAAATAGTTTAAATACTTGAGTAAACAACAACAACAACAACAACAACAACAACAACAACAACAACAACACCACCACCACCACCACCAACAACAACAACAACAACAACAACAACAACAACAACAACATCAACAACAAAAACACACAGGTTTCCTCTCGACAAAATAGTAAGTAACGATCGATGTTTGTTTTACAAATATAGCATTTGCTTATTTAATTATCTACAAATACCAGGAAAAATATATTGATACAAAAAAGTTGTTCTATTTTAAAGCTCCTAAGGTATTTTCACCAATTTTAAAAGTTCATAGTAGACATATTTTATCTAGTTACAACTTACTATTTCGGAAAGGCGTGTAAGAAGTAAGGCATGTCTCAATGTCCTTTACACCGTTTCCTTGTCGTTATCTCTTTTTATTACCTTTGTTTTTTGGCGTTGTTTGAACAATTATAAAATGATGTTACCACTTTAAATCACTCACAACAATAGTTTTAAGATAATTTCATTGTCAATGATAGTTGTATAGTTGGCTTAAATGGGATGTTTCCTTTTTAAAGATGTTCAAGGATCTCAATTGATATGATTGCTGCATACCCTGTTCTTTTTTTTATTATGATACTTAAGTGGGTTTATGTGTTTAAAGCGATGAAGCGTTCAGTTCATACAGCAACTAACAATTGTAGACGTTGTTTTTCATTTTCTGTTATATCTAAGCAATACCTGAAATCATAAAAACACTGTAGTAAGTTTCATTTCAAAGTCATTTGGTAGTCCTATAAATAAAACTTCTACCAACTTAACGCACGTTTTGATGAGCGGACATGTATAGACAAACTATTGATATTTGTTTTAGAAATCCAAATATGGTGCTGTTTTTATTTTATATCTCGCCCTGGACATGTGAAGTATAAGGCCAACTTACTTGGATTATACATAATTAATCCACAGTCAATGTTCTAGGCATTTTACAGTCATGTTATTCTCAGAATATTCCGAACAAAATACGAAGCTGATAGACAAAAAGCACTGAACATAGAAACCCTGTTTGGACAACCTTTATCGTAAAAATAATATGTTTTGAGTAAACAGTCCAATGTATGTACAGGTTGTGCATTTGAATGAAACTGAAAGTGGAGTTTAATTTTCAGGAGAAAATAAACAAATATTGGTGTTTATTTACAAGAATTACAGTATTATTAAAATATTTTGAATATTGTGTTATTTAATGCGAATAAAGGTCAACCAATCAACGTGGTTTTTTTTAAATTCTGAAGGGAGCTTCGGTAGTATAGGACGTTTGACTTGTCCTAACGTCCTGTGACATTTGGGTATAGGCATGGCAAGTACTTACATGTATATTACTATCAAACAAATACGTCCTCTACATAATAATTTCAAAAGACAATACTACACCAATTAAAAAAGGACTAATGTCGTAAAAAGTTTTCGACTATTTTGTTTGACCTATCGACAGCCCGCCCTCATATCCCGGTCTTCATGATTTACGCATCGCTTGCCTGAATACTTATTATAATATAAAAGCCATATCGCTCCATTATAATATTACTGACCAATTATCGGACAAGTTGACGGTGATAGCGATTTGAATAGGCATGAAGTGAATACAAAAGATGGCCTAACAAAGCTGGTCCGACAAGACGCCTTTGGGCGGGCTGTCGATAGGTCAATTCAGACATTATCGTGGACATACTGCTTTATAAAGTAATTAGTAAACAACTAAAACGATTCGGATTGTAAATAATGTATACTTGCTTGGAATATAAATGTTATTGTGTCAGTATTTTTCAAAAAGGACAGACAATAGAATTAAAGTTTTACCGATATAATATGTAGGTGTTGAACTAAGGGTATTGTGTCTGCCGGCAACCCCAGACGTCCATACGCATGCAGGGAAGTCTTGGACGTTGAGATGGGTGCAGCCGCATACACAGTGCGGTCGTTTGTGCTGGCATGGTGTTGTTGATAACGGTATCTCTGTCGGTATTGCCCGTAAACACCTGAAAATGTCGTGTGAGATTTGAAAGCCAACAAATCATGTTAATGTTGAAGAAGTAAGATCGTCATGCTGATGTACTGTACAATTGTTAACGTTAAATTGGATTAATTTAAAAAACACGGTGTTTTTATTCCCTGTAAGTTTCACTTAAAGTTTACATTTGGGGTGGAGATATAACATATTATGGAAGGTGCATTTTGGTGCAATATGTTTAAGATAGGAACGCGGGTATTAAATACATGTAGTCATGAATACTGGATAAATTAGATACCGATATGCATACTATGGTTAAAAAAGCATATCATCATTCGGTTAGGTCGCTAGAATTTGATCACACAGGCCTGCGACCTTCGTGGTGCTCAAATTATTACGCGACTGAACGCACAACCGTGCTCTTACTGACGATATAGAACTTAAAATCAAAATGTATTTCCTAAATACAACACGCTCGCGTGTAACCGAACTATTTACGCTCTTCTGACGTACTCCCCAGCATGTTAATATATGCATATAAAAAGGTTGATGCGCATTGTTCTAAAAACAGCGAGTTTAAGAATACAACCTTGCTATGTTGTTCTACATTTTGTAGAACGATTCGATGTCATCAGAGGTGACCAGTTACTCGATATCAAAATAAACTCATCCCATTAAGTTATTTGACTGCACTTTAACAATTTATTTCCACTAAACACGTTACGAATTTCTATCTCATCAAATCGACACTGCACTGTTTGTCTCTTAGTACACCGAACATCGTTTAGGAATCTAACAAAAAGCTACATTGTGTTTACTTCTGATGTAAAAGTTAAATGACGCCACAGTGTGATTCACACCATTAAAATTTCAAACATTTTTGTGTTGCGATGGTTGTGCCTCTTTTTGAACGTGAACATACTACTATGTAGT
>Ga0224511_10000228_pt1 | contig 23160 bp, 18 predicted proteins | sample SF_May12_sed_USG_2_FD_169988 | JGI IMG/M metagenome (GOLD analysis project Ga0224511, IMG submission 169988) | Sediment microbial communities from San Francisco Bay, California, United States - SF_May12_sed_USGS_8_1 | ecosystem: Environmental > Aquatic > Marine > Sediment | place: USA...
AAGTGCTGCCCATAGGTGGGCTTAAAGAAAAATTATTAGCTGCTCATCGTGCAGGTATTGAAATCATAATCATTCCGCTTGATAACGAAAAAGATCTGGTCGATATACCAAAAAATATTATGTCTAAATTAGATGTGAAACCTGTGCGCTGGATTGATGATGTACTTGAAATAGCGCTTCAGGATATGCCTACTCCACTTGAAGATGATCCGGCAAGTGACAGAAAAACAAGCACAAAAGATAAAAAGTCAGGATCCAGATTACAACACCATTGATTATTCTGTGTGTCGGGAGTAGTGTGAATTCATTGCGGATTGTGTTAGCTGAAATAGGCGAAAGCCGCATTTTACCTGCTTTTTTTCATTGACATAGCTAGCCCCTGACTGGTATAAAATGCACGGCGTTTATATTTCAGGGTTATGGACATCTCTAAAATAAGAGCAAAGTATCGAAATATAATTATAAATAAAAGTAAACCTTCTTAAATACATAGGAAACAATAATGAACAAATCTGAATTAATTGATGCAGTTGCAGAAACATCTGGTTTATCTAAAGCTGATTCGACTCGTGCGTTTGACGCGGTTATCGAAGTTATTACTAATGCCATGAAAGGCGGCGATCAAGTAAGCATCGTTGGTTTTGGTTCTTTCCTAGTTCGTGAACGTTCTGCTCGTGTAGGTCGTAACCCACAGACTGGTGCAGAGATTCAAATTAAAGCGGCTAAAGTGCCTGCGTTTAAGCCTGGCAAAGCTCTTAAAGAAGCGGTAAACTAGCGCGCACTTTTGGCGGGGTGGTTAGCTCAGCTGGTAGAGCGTCGCCCTTACAAGGCGAATGTCGGGGGTTCGATCCCCTCACCACCCACCAATACTAGGACCGGTAGTTCAGCTGGTTAGAATGCCGGCCTGTCACGCCGGAGGTCGCGGGTTCGAGTCCCGTCCGGTCCGCCATTTTCAACTACTAGTGAACAAGTAGAAGTTAAAATTTCTTTAGTTGACTAAGATTCCACATAATAATCTATTGGGCTGCTTTATAGCGCTTATATAAATCTATACAAGGTTAGTTTCATGCTGCAAGCTATTAATGATCGAATTAAAGGTTGGTTGGGTATTTCCATTGTTGTGTTAATTACGCTCCCTTTTGCTTTTTGGGGAATTAATTCTTATACCGGCATGGGTAGTGAACAGTATGCTGCCAGGGTAAATGATGTAGAAATTTCAGAGCGTGAGTTTAAATATAATCTTTCTCTGCAAAGCCAGAAGCTACAGGAACAGTTTGATGGCAAAATTCCTTTTGAAGATGCGCTTCTGAAACAGCGAGTAATGGACCAGCTGGTTAATAGAAAGTTGTTAGAAGAATCAGCCAGTGACGCGGGTTATGTGATTTCAGACGCTCAGTTGTCCGAGAATATTAAAAAGATTTTTACCAGAGACGGTAAGTTTGATAGAGAATATATTAATCAAATATTACAGTCTAAAGGTATGACAGCCGCTCAACTGGAGTTTCAGTTGAGAGGAGATATGCAGATTTCACAGGTAATGGATTCAATCATTAATACCAGTTTCATTACCGATGATGAAGCGCGGCGATTGGCTGGGCTTGAACATCAGGAACGTAAAATTAGTACTTTAACTTTTAGTATTGACCATTTTGCAGCGGATATTGAAATTACTGAAGATGAAATTCAGGCTGCCTACGAAGCTGATTCTGATCGATATATGTTGCCCGAGAAGGTCAGTATTGAATATGTAGAATTAAAAAGCGATACCTTATCAAAAGATGTTGAAGTCGATGAGCAAGCTATTAGCGCTATGTATGACGAATACGTAGCTACAATTTCTCAAAAAGAACAACGTAAAGCAAAACATATATTACTGAAAACGGACACGGACAAAACTGCTACTCGTAAACAATTACTTGATATAAAACAGCAGTTGTCTGAGGGTGCATCGTTTGAAGAATTAGCTGGTAAATATTCTCAGGATATTGGTTCAGCAAAACAGGGTGGTGATCTTGGCTGGGTTGAAGCCGGCCAGATGGTGAAGTCTTTTGAAGATGCACTTTATGCTATGGAAGTGGGTGAGATCAGTGATCTGGTTGAATCACAGTTTGGTTTGCACCTGATTAAACTGGAAGAAATTCAAAGTGAACCTGTTCAGTCATTAGAAGAAAAGAGGGCTGAGTTTGAACAAATTTTTAAGCAGGATGTGATTAGCAATAAGTTTTATGAGTTAAGTGAGTTAATGGCGACAACGGCTTATGAAAATGCAGATTCTTTGATTTCAGTAACCGATGCTCTTAACGTTCAGGTGCAAAACAGCGATTATTTTACTCGTGATAGTGGTGCTGGAATTGCAAATAATAAAAAAGTTCGGGATGCAGCATTTTCCAGTTTGGTTCTTGAAGATAAGGCAAACAGTGATGTTATAGAAATTTCAGCTGAGCATGTCCTGGTTTTGCGTGTATTAGATCGTAAACCAGCTAGTCTATTGCCACTCGATGCCGTTCGTCCTGCTATTGAAAATAGTTTGAAATTGAAAAAGAGCCATGAAAATACTTTGGCTGCAGCGCGAGCCGCCAAAGTTAAAATTAATGCGGCTGAATTGCAGGCTAGTGATGTTGTAGCTAATGGCATTACCCTTGAAAAAATTGAAGGCTTGACAAGAAAGGATGCCAACAAAGTTGATGCTATGATTTTGGAAGCAGCTTTTAAATTGGCAGCTCCGGAGGATGGTCAGCTAATTGCGGATGAGGTAGCAATGCGTTCTGGTGACGTGGCCCTCGTTATTCTTGAACAGGTTCATACGCCCGAAAATGTAGATCAGGCCAAGATTGATACTATTAAAAATCAGTTAAATAAAGATGTCTCAATGCTAGAGTTTAATACTGCTCTAAATGCTATCAGGGATAAAGCTGATCTACATATTAATTCAAAAATTATTCAATAAGAGATAATATTAATCAGGGCATTCGGGAGTTGTTGTTATGATTAAAACAATTACCCGTTTGCCTTTGCATTGGCAAATTCTTTTTGCACTTGCTTTGGCCGTTGTTGTCGGTATGTTGACAACACCTGAGGCAAATTTTTTTGGCGTTTCCTTACTTTCTATTCTCAATTTTTTTGGTACATTATTTCTTAATGCGCTGAAAATGCTTATCGTACCGCTGGTGGTGGCATCCATCGTCACGGGCATGATGGAAATCAAACCTAATACACTAGGACGCTTAGGTTCTAAAACACTAATTTTCTACATGTCGAGTAGTTTAGTGGCCATTTTAATTGGTCTGTTGATGGTGAATGTCCTGCAGCCTGGCATTGTTGATGGACAGCCCGCGCTGGAAATCATGGACATGTCTTCAAATACTAATTCTGTTTTGGAAAAAGTTGAAGGAAGAGGTGCTGGTGATATTGCAGAAGTTTTTTTACGGATGGTGCCTGCCAATATTATTGCCGCTGCAGCAGAAGGCCAGATGCTGGGCTTAATATTTTTTAGTTTGTTGTTTGGTTATTTTCTTTCTCACTTAAAAGGTTCGCATGGTGAGGTGCAAAAAGATTTCTGGCGTGGCTTGCTCAGCATAATGATACAAATGACCAATCTGGTGATGAAATTTGCGCCAATTGGTATTTTTGCGCTGGTTGGTAAGGTGGTCATGATGTCTGGTGTGGATGCATTTAAACCATTAGCCGTGTTCTTTATTACTGTCCTTATGGCTCTGGCACTTCATATGCTTGTTTTTCTTCCCATGGTCTTAAAGTTTGTTGCCAAAGTTAATCCTGCATTGCACTTTAAGGCAATGATGCCCGCTTTATTGACGGCGTTCTCGACTAGCTCGTCATCAGCAACACTACCACTAACACTGGATTGTGTAGAACGTCGTGCTGGTGTGTCCAACCGTGTTAGTGGTTTTACCCTGCCTTTGGGTGCAACTGTGAATATGGATGGTACAGCCTTGTACGAGTGTGTCGCTGCTATGTTTATCGCACAGGCTTATGGTTTGGAGCTAAGCCTGGTGACTCAGTTTACGATAGTGCTGATTGCCTTGCTAACTTCTATTGGCGTTGCCGGTATTCCATCAGCGAGCCTGGTTGCTATTACCATTATCCTGGGTGCAATAGGTTTGCCCCTGGAAGCCATTGGTTTGATCCTGGTGGTTGATCGAGTGCTTGATATGTGTCGCACATCGGTAAATGTGTTTAGCGATTCCTGTGCAGCGGTCACCATCGCTCGCCTTGAAGGCGAGGATGATGTGCTACGGGAAGGAAGGTAGGTTTTTTGGATTTCCTGATAAGGTAAGCCGACTATTCGTTATTTGTTTCACCCATCAAGCCCGCGGTATGATAACCCGCATCGACATAAGTCACTTCACCGGTAATGCCACTGGCAAGGCTAGAGCACAGGAAGGCAGCACAGTTACCGACTTCTTCGATGGTGATGTTTCTGTGTAGCGGTGCGCTCTGTTCAACATGTTGCAAAATAGTGTTGAAGCCAGTAATGCCTTTAGCTGCTAATGTTTTAATGGGTCCTGCTGAAATTGCATTGACACGAATGCCTTCGGGTCCAAGTGAATGAGCTAGATAGCGGACATTGGCCTCCAGGCTTGCTTTGGCCAGACCCATAACGTTGTAGCCAGGGAAGGCACGTACTGCGCCTAGATAACTGAGCGTCAAAATTGCAGCGTCTTTACGGTTTTGCATCATGTGACGGCCTGCTTTGGCAATCGCCGCCAGACTGTAGGAGCTGATATCATGAGCCTGATTGAAGCCATCGCGTGTTAGATTATCAAGATAGTCGCCTTCCAGCATTTCTTTAGGTGCAAAGGCTACAGAGTGGATAATGACATCAAGACAATCCCAGTAGTCGTCCAGATGATCAAAAACAGCTTCAATGTCATCATCATTTTCAACATTACAGGGAATAACAATATCAGAATCGCATTCGCCAGCGAGCTTCTCTACTCGCTCATGTAGACGTTCGCCCTGATAAGTAAAAGCGAGTTCCGCGCCTTCACGATGCATTGCTTTAGCGATGCCCCAGGCAATAGAACGATTACTGGCGACACCAAAAATAAGAACACGCTTGCCACTCATAAAACCCATAAGAATTTACTCCGCGAAAAAAAGTCATGTAAACTGTATGTGGCCTAATGTTAGGCGGATTACACATTTAAAACAACAACAAAATTATGCGATACCGCTTGTCTTTACAATTATCAAAATTATTAATTATTTCATGCAGTTTAGTCTATTCGATGAGTGTGCTGGCCGTGTCATCTATGGGTATGGGTTATGCGCCAAAGTATCCGGTTGGCTTTAAACACTTTGATTATGTTAATCCACAGGCCGAACGTGGTGGTGAGCTGGTGCTTTCGGGTTTGGGAACCTTTGATAGCCTGAACCCCTTTCTGCTTAAAGGTATTTCGGCAGGTGGTCTGGATATCCTGGTTTTTGAATCCCTGTTGGAGAAAACGCTGGATGAACCCTTTAGTGAATATGGCCTAATTGCCGATGATTTTTTCCTGGCAGATGACGGCTTATCCGTGACCTTTCATATTAATGCTAAGGCTCGTTTTTCTAACGGCAAGCCAATAAAAGCCGATGATGTAAAGTTTTCTTTTGATATTTTAATGAGTAAGGCGGCACATCCTCAGTTCAGGATTTACTATGAGGATGTAGAGTCTGTGACGGTGCTGGATGAGCTGACGGTGCGTTTTAACTTTAAGCGTAAAAATCGTGAGTTACATATGATCATTGGAGAAATTGCTATTTTTTCTAAAGCCTGGTTGGCTGGTGGTGAATTTTCTGAAACTGATGATACTCCTCCGATTAGTAGTGGTCCCTATATTGTTGATGACTATCAACGTGGTAAATATATTCGTTATAAACGTAATCCAGATTATTGGGCAGCTGATTTGCCTGTGCGTAAAGGTATGTACAACTTTGATCGTGTTACTTATAAATATTACAAAGATTCGACCATCGCTCTGGAGGCTTTTAAAGCGGGTGAGTTTGATTTCTTTTTTGAAAATTATTCCAAGCGTTGGGCGCGTTCACATGAGGGGCCTAAATATGAATCGGGTGAGATTCTTAAAACAGAACTTAAGCACAGTAATAATGCAGGTATGCAGGGCTTTGCTATTAATACGCGGCGACAACGATTTAAAGATGTGAGAGTACGCCGTGCTTTGTCCCTGGCTTATGATTTTGCCTGGGCTAATGACCACCTTTTCTATAATCAATACGTGCGTTGTGATAGTTATTTCAGCAATAGTGAATTGGCTGCGACAGGATTACCAAAGGATGCAGAGCTAGACTTGCTTAATAATTACCGAGATCAACTGCCAGAGGAAGTGTTTAGCCGTGAGTGGTTACCGCCTTCGACTGAGAAAAAAGGTGCCTTACGAGAAAACCTTAAACAGGCACGTGACCTGTTGAAACAGGCTGGTTGGTCGATCAAAGACGGTGTTTTAAAAAATGATGAGGGCGTTATTTTTAGTCTTGATGTACTGTTGGTGCAAAAGGGATTTGATCGCATACTGGCGCCTTATGCCCGTAATCTAAAAAAATTAGGCATAGAAATGAATTATCGTACGGTTGATTCATCTTTATATAAACGAAGAATTGATACTTATGATTTTGATATGGTAGTGACCAGTTATCCTGCGTCTATGTCGCCAGGTAATGAGTTAAAAAGCCGTTTTCATTCTCAGGTGGTAAACACAAAAGGTGCGCGCAATTTATCTGGCATCGATCATCCTGTTGTTGATGCCCTGATTGAACGGGTGCTTAATGCTGAAAATCGGGCGCAGTTACTTGTTGCTTCTCGAGCGCTTGATCGGGTTTTATTATTTGGTGAATACCTCGTGCCAAACTGGTATATCGACAAGCATCGTATTGCTTACCGAAATATTTTTGAGTACCCAGAAACCTTGCCTTTATATTATGATCCAATCACCCTGCTAATTAAGACGTGGTGGAAAAAAACAGGTGATCAGCAGGCTTTGCTTGATCATTAAAATTTATGCTTAATTATATTCTTAAAAGATTGCTATTAATGATTCCAACTTTGTTTGGTGTCATGCTAATTACATTTGTGGTGACTCAATTTGTGCCGGGTGGTCCGGTTGAACAACTGGTGAGTCAGTTAGAAGGTAATGCCATGAGTGGAGAGGCCAGTAGTGGCACACACGGCCTGTATCGCGGAGCCACTGGTCTGGATGAAGAATACATAGAAGAAATACGTGCGCTTTATGGTTTTGATAAGCCCGTGTATGAACGATTTATAACAATGCTGGGTAATTATCTTCGTTTTGATTTTGGTGATAGTTATTTTCATAACCAGTCTGTTATTGATTTAATGGCTTCCAAACTCCCTGTTTCAATTAGCCTGGGGTTGTGGACGTTTTTCATTGTTTATCTCACCTGTATTCCCCTGGGTATTGCCAAAGCCGTGCGTGATGGCAGCATGTTTGATGTAGTGAGTAGCACCTTAATTCTGATTGGTTATGCAATACCGGGTTTTGTTCTGGGTATCACTTTGCTGGTTTTTTTTGGTGGCGGCAGTTTTTTTGATATCTTCCCGTTGCGAGGCCTGGTCTCTGATAACTGGGATGCGATGTCCTGGGGCGATAAAATTCTGGATTATTTGTGGCATATGGTTCTACCGATTATCGCTTCAGTGATTGGTAGTTTTGCCGTGATGACCATGTTGACTAAAAATAGTTTTATCGAAGAAATCAGGAAACAATATGTGTTGACTGCGAGAGCCAAAGGCCTGTCAGATAATGCGGTGCTATACAGGCATGTCTTCAGGAATGCCATGATTCCATTAGTGACAGGTTTCCCTGCTGCTTTTATTGGTGCATTTTTTACCGGTAGTTTATTGATTGAAACTATTTTTTCACTCGATGGTTTGGGTTTGTTATCTTATGAGTCGGTATTGAAACGAGATTACCCTGTTGTATTGGGTTCGCTTTATTTGTTTACCCTGATGGGGTTGGTAGCTAAATTACTCGCTGATCTCAGTTATGTTTTGATTGATCCACGTATTCATTTTGATTCGGTGGAATGATGATGAATAATAAAACTTATCTTACACCTGGCCAACGTTCCTGGTTGCGGTTTAAATCAAATCGGCGAGGCTATATCAGTCTGTGGTTATTTGGGATTTTATTTTCACTGAGCCTGGTTTCTGAGATTTTATTCAATGATAAACCTTTGCTGGTTAATTATCAGGGTGAATATTATTTTCCCTTTGTTGTTTCATATCCCGAGACCACTTTTGGTGGTGATTTTGAAACAGAGACGGATTATGTTGATGAATATGTTCGTGAGCAAATCACCAGTGGCTCTAATTGGGTGATCGACCCACCGGTTCGATTTAGCTATAACACCATTAATCTTCTTAGCGATGCAGCTAACCCGGCTGCGCCATCTTCAGATAATTTACTGGGTACGGATGACAGGGGGCGCGATGTTTTAGCGCGCCTGGTTTACGGTTTTCGATTATCAGTTTTATTTGCTTTTGTATTAACTGTACTGGGTGTTGCCATAGGTATAGTGATGGGGGCAATACAGGGTTATTTTTCAGGCAAGATTGATTTGTTCATGCAGCGCATCATTGAAGTCTGGTCTTCCATGCCTGAGTTATATTTATTGATTATTTTTGCTTCGATTTTTCAGCCCAGTGTTTGGCTATTAATTGTATTGCTATCGTTATTTGGCTGGATGGGTTTGTCTGATTATGTTCGTGCAGAATTTTTACGCGGCAGAAATATGGATTATGTACGTGCTGCTAAAGCCATGGGTCTGAGTGATTTTTCAATTATGCGAAATCATTTATTACCAAATAGTCTGACTCCGGTGATTACCTTTTTACCCTTTCGTATCAGTGGTTCAATTCTGGCGTTAACCAGTCTGGATTTTCTGGGCCTGGGTGTGCCACCAACGACACCAAGTTTGGGTGAGCTTTTATCGCAGGGCAAAGAAAATATCGAGGCCTGGTGGCTGTCGTTGGGTGCTTTTGTTGTGTTAGTCGGTACTTTGATGCTTTTGATTTTTATTGGAGAAGCTTTACGTGAAGCCATGGACACTAGAAAGAATTGATATGACCGATAAGCTCTTACAAGTTGAAAATTTAAGTGTCACTTTCAAAACACAGGCAGGTGATATTGATGCTGTGAGCAACGTTAGTTTTGAAATCAATCGTGGTGAGACTCTGGCCATTGTCGGTGAATCAGGCTCGGGCAAATCAGTGACGGCATTATCACTGCTAAAACTGCACGATGAAAGACAGGTGATCTACCCTGACGGGAAAATTATTTATTATAAAGCAGCTCAGCAGCAGGATTTAATGGCCTTAGATGATAAAGCCATGCAGTCGGTTAGAGGTAGTGAGATCTCGATGATTTTTCAGGAGCCAATGAGTTCCTTAAATCCTGTTTTCACAGTGGGTGCACAAATACAGGAGTCACTGCTACTACATACCGACTTGAATAAAGTCGAAGTAAAGCAGAGAGCGATCGATTTACTGGATAGAGTAGGAATACGAGATCCACAAAGGCAGGTGAACAGTTATCCACATGCCTTATCGGGTGGTCAGAGGCAACGTGTAATGATTGCCATGGCCCTGGCCTGTAAGCCCGCGTTATTAATTGCCGATGAGCCTACCACGGCGCTTGATGTCACTATTCAACAGCAAATACTCGACTTACTGCTTGATCTGCAAAAAGAACTTAACATGTCGGTGTTGTTTATTACCCATGATTTAAATTTGGTCAGGCGTTATGCACAAAGGGTTTGTGTTATGCAAAAGGGTGAAATTGTAGAGCAGGGTGATACAGTCGATATTTTTTCCAGCCCTCAGCATAAATACACACAGCATTTATTACAAAGTGAACCTGATCACCGTATTGTCGAAGTTGAGCCTTCTTCAGGTTCTGTGATGAGAGCAGAAAACGTATGCTGCCATTTTCCAGTTTATAAAGGCTTTTTCAAACGCCAGGTTGATGTTGTTAAAGCGGTGGATAATATCAGTCTTGAAATTCGTAAGGGTGAAACCCTCGGTATTGTTGGTGAGTCGGGTTCAGGTAAAACGACCCTGGGAATGTCTCTATTTCGTTTGGTCAATTCAACGGGTGAGATCTATTTTAGAAAAAACAGAATTTCTGATCTACGTGAAAAAGATATAAGGCCATTGCGACGACATTTCCAGGTGGTGTTTCAGGATCCATTTTCGTCCTTATCCCCTCGTATGACGGTTGAACAGATTATCGGTGAAGGCCTGAGGCTGCATTTTTCCGAATTGACTAATGTCCAGATAAAATCCCGAATTCTTTCAGTTCTGGAAGAAGTCGGGCTGGATAGTGATATTTTGTGGCGTTATCCGCATGAATTCTCGGGTGGTCAACGTCAGCGTCTTGCCATTGCCAGAGCCGTGGTTTTGGAGCCAGAAGTGATCCTGTTGGATGAACCTACCAGTGCGCTGGATGTCTCAGTACAGAAGCAGGTATTGGGGTTGCTGGCAAAATTACAGAAAAAACATGGACTTAGTTACATTTTTATCAGTCATGATTTACGGGTGATTCGTGCAATGTCACACCAGGTTATCGTCATGAAAGGGGGTGAAATTGTAGAACAGGGCTCTGTGATAGATGTGCTTGATCAACCTGAGCATTCTTATACCAGGGAGTTAGCTCAGGCATCCATGGCTACGGAAAGCTCTTGTTAAGAATATTTCTACTTGAAGCTTGACCTCTGTATAGGGAAATCGGGTTCAAATGAGCTGCTATTTTCTGTTAATAGCTCTAAATAGGAAAATTCCCCACTTATTTATAAGCTTTATTGCGTTATGGTTAATACAAGTTATATTAATACTACTAATAATACGAATCATTCTTATTTTTATTCAAATAATACTTGACTAGTTTACTAGGTATTTAATATAATATTAGTCATTGCTTATTAGGAAAACAATTGGAGGTTAGAATTATGAAACTATCTACTAAAGGACGTTACAGTGTAACAGCCATGCTTGATCTGGCTATTCATGATAAAGCGGGACCTGTCACACTGGGCGACATTTCGCAATGTCAGGGTATTTCTCTGTCATATCTTGAGCAGTTGTTTTCCAATTTGCGCAAGGCTGGCCTGGTAAAGGGCGTACGTGGCCCTGGTGGTGGATACCGTTTGGCTCAACCTGCTAGTGAAATTAGTATTGCTCAGATCATACGTGCTGTTGATGAAACCGTTGATGTGACTAATTGTAGTGGTGAGGGTGATTGTCAGGATGGTGAGCGTTGTTTGACACATGAACTCTGGACTGACCTGAGTGATCGTTTATATTCATTCCTGGATGGTATTACACTGGCACAATTTGTAGATCGCCCTGGTATTCCTGAACTTTCCATGGAACGTGATAAGAGTATTGGTCGTTTTGTGCTGGCGCGTAAGCAGGCTGAAGCGATTAATCAGGGTTTAGTTTAGTCCCTGAAACACAAGCTCTATGAAAAAGCCCGCATATGCGGGCTTTTTTATTGTTGCAACCAGTAAAATTCAGGAAAATCTACCGCGTCCAATTCATTTTGGCCAGATTTCTCCATTCATTTCGTTAAGATAGAATAACTATTCGCCTCAATCGATAGAAAAACCTGGCTCAAAATGCCGTGCTCTCGCTACGATTGACTAAATCCTGCTGACTCCAGCCCCCCACAAAAGCTATAATACGCTCCTTTTTATTTGCACACTGGGGAACACACATGCTTGAGGCCTATCGCCAACATGTTTCAGAACGTCAATCGGAGAACCTGCCGCCGTTAGCATTGAGTGCTGAGCAAGTCGCTGATTTAATCGAATTGATCAAAAATCCACCGGCTGGTGAAGCTGAGTTTTTGATGGAGCTGCTAGTGAACCGTGTTCCACCGGGTGTGGATCAGGCTGCTTACGTCAAAGCGGCTTTCCTCGCAGATGTTGCTAAAGGTAATACCAGCTGTGAGCTGATTTCACAGGTTAGAGCTACCGAACTGCTTGGTACCATGCTGGGTGGCTACAATATTCAGCCATTAATTGAGTTATTAGATGTTGATGCAGCTGCTGATGCGGCTGCTACCGCTTTATCCCACACTTTGCTGATTTATGATGCTTTCCATGATGTAGCAGACAAAGCGGCAAATAATGAATATGCAGCTCGTGTCATTCGTTCATGGGCAGATGCTGAATGGTTTACCTCCAAGCCTGAAATGGCGGAAGAAATCACCGTCACCGTTTATAAGGTTCCCGGTGAGACCAATACCGATGATTTGTCACCTGCGACCGAAGCCTGGAGTCGCCCTGATATTCCATTGCATGCCAAGTCCATGCTGGTTAACAAAATGGATAACCCACTGGAGACCATTGCCGAGCTCAAGAAAAAAGGTCACTCTATTGCCTATGTGGGTGATGTAGTAGGTACCGGTTCTTCGCGAAAATCAGCGATTAATTCTGTACTCTGGTACATGGGTGATGAAATTCCTTTTGTACCCAATAAACACGAAGGTGGTGTTGTCTTAGGTGGCAAGATTGCACCTATTTTCTTCAATACCGCAGAAGACTCAGGCGCTTTACCCATCGAGTGTGATGTTGAGAACATGCAAACTGGTGACGTGATTCGTATTCGCCCTTATGATGGCGTGATATTAAATGAAGCTGGCGAAGAAGTTTGTAAGTTTGATTTACGTCCCACCACTATGCCAGACGAAGTGCGCGCCAATGGCCGTATTCCTCTCATTATTGGTCGTGGTTTGACTGACAGGGCCAGAACCTTTTTGGGTGAAGCACCATCGGATGTTTTCCTGAAACCTGAAACTGCGGCCGACACTGGTAAGGGTTTTACCCAGGCACAGAAAATTGTCGGAAAAGCCTGTGGTGTTGAAGGCGTTCGCCCTGGCACTTATTGTGAACCAAAAATGACTACCGTGGGTTCACAGGATACCACCGGTGCAATGACGCGTGATGAGTTAAAAGAGCTGGCCTGTCTGGGTTTCTCTGCGGACCTGGTGATGCAGTCTTTCTGTCATACCGCGGCCTATCCAAAACCGGTTGATATTAAGTTACAGCATGAACTGCCTGATTTTATGCAAACACGTGCCGGCGTGGCTCTGCGTCCTGGTGACGGTGTTATTCACTCGTGGCTTAACCGTATGGTGTTGCCTGACACAGTGGGTACAGGTGGCGATTCGCACACGCGTTTCCCAATTGGTATCAGTTTCCCTGCCGGTTCTGGCCTGGTTGCCTTTGGCGCTGCACTGGGTGTCATGCCGCTGGATATGCCCGAGTCGGTACTGGTTCGTTTCAAAGGAGAAATGCAACCAGGTGTGACTCTACGTGACCTGGTTAATGCTATTCCCTATGTAGCCATTCAAAAAGGTTTGTTGACGGTAGAGAAGAAAGGCAAGAAAAATATCTTCAATGGTCGCGTACTGGAAATCGAAGGCCTGCCAGATTTGAAAGTGGAACAGGCATTTGAATTATCAGATGCATCCGCAGAACGTTCAGCCAATGGTTGCACTATTCGTTTAGGTAAAGAGCCTATCATCGAATATCTAAAATCTAACATCACTTTGTTAAAGTGGATGATCTCTAAAGGTTACGAAGACAAGCGTACTTTGTCTCGTCGTATTGTTGCCATGGAAGCGTGGTTAGCTGATCCACAATTAATTGAACCAGATAGCAATGCAGAATACGCTGAAATCATTGAAATTGATTTGAATGAAATTAAAGAACCAATTCTAGCCTGTCCAAATGATCCAGATGACGTGAAAACATTATCTGATGTTGCGGGTACAAAAATCGATGAAGTTTTTATCGGTTCCTGTATGACTAATATTGGTCATTATCGCGCTGCAGGTAAAGTGTTGGATGGTGTTACATCATTGGCAGCTCGCACCTGGATCGCGCCGCCAACAAAAATGGATGAACGCCAGCTGATGGAAGAGGGGATTTATAATATTTTCGGTAAGGCGGGTGCTCGAACAGAAATTCCAGGTTGTTCATTGTGTATGGGTAATCAGGCACGTGTTGCAGCTGATACCACCGTGGTTTCAACATCAACGCGTAATTTCCCAAATCGTCTGGGCGATAATGCTGATGTCTATCTGGCTTCTGCTGAGTTAACTGCAGTAACGGCTACGCTGGGTCGTATCCCGACGGTAGAAGAATATATGGAACATGCGAAAAATATTAATGCTTCATCGTCTGATATATATCGTTACCTGAATTTCCACGAGTTGCCAGAATATCAAAATATCGCTGATAGTGTAGAGGTAACGCTCTCATAAAAACATTACTATTCATTGCCTGTGGTGGTGCTATTGGCGCGGTTATGCGCTACGGTGCTTCTCTGGGCGTGTATAGTTTATTGGGTCGGAGTTTTCCCTACGGCACCCTGTTTGTGAATGTTTCTGGCTCGCTGTTGATGGGACTGCTTAGCATTGTTATGCTGGAACGCTTTAATGTGGGGCCGGAGTGGCGAGCAGCTATTCTGGTTGGATTGTTGGGTTCATTCACGACTTTTTCAACCTTCTCGCTGGAAACGTTAAACTTGCTTGAGCAGGGCGATATAATGCGAGCTATGCTGAATATCATTTTTAGTGTGCTGGTTTGTTTAGCCGCTGTCTGGCTAGGTATGAATATAGGGCGACAATTATGAAATTAACCGTTGCAAGAATTTATATTACCGAGGCTCAACATATTCATGAAAAAATATTTAAACGACTGCATGATGAACACAAAGTAAAAGGTGTCACAATGTTTCGTGGTGTTGCCGGTTTTGGTGAATCGGGTGAAACTCATTCGAGTAGTTTGTTAGATATGTCTTTTGATATGCCCATTGTTGTTGAATTTTTTGATGAAGATGAACGAGTGCGTGTAGCACTTGGATCATTGTCTGACTTAACTTCATCATGTCGTGTTATTACTTTTGCAGCAGAATCTTATTAGCTTAGTTTTTTACTCTTTAAAAATTGGATAAAAATAAAAAATGCTTGATCCTAAATTAATTCGTTCTGATCTTAACACTGTTGCCGAGCAATTAAAAAAACGTGGCTATGAGCTTGACGTATCAGTTATTGAGTTGTTAGAAAAAAACCGTAAAGACTGTCAGATACGAACAGAACAGTTTCAGAGTGAGCGTAATAGCAAATCCAAAATGATTGGTAAGGCCAAGGCTTCGGGTGAAGATATACAACCTTTGCTGGACGAGGTTTCGGGTTTAGGTGAATCACTGGATTTAGCAAAAGCCGAGCTGGATGATGTTCAAAAACAGATGGATGCTATTTTGTGGGCTGTTCCTAATCTCCCACATGAAAGCGTACCCATGGGTAAAGATGAAAATGATAATGTTGAAATTCGTCGTTGGGGTGAACCTAAAACTTATGATTTTGAGGTTAAAGACCATGTTGATTTAGGTTTAGACAAAGGACTGGATTTTGAAACAGCAACTAAATTAACCGGTTCTCGTTTTTCAGTCATGCGTGGTGGTATGGCCAAACTGCATCGTGCTCTGACGCAATTCATGATTGATTTGCATACCAGTGAACATGGTTATGAAGAAGTTTATGTGCCCTATATTGTTAATCGTGATAGTTTGCGAGGTACGGGCCAGTTACCCAAGTTTGAAGAGGACCTGTTTTGTGTTGATAATGAATCGGGTTATTATTTAATTCCTACCGCTGAAGTGCCAGTTACTAATCTGGTGCGTGATGAAATTATTAAGGCAGAGGATTTACCGATTAAACTCACTAGTCATACCCCCTGTTTTCGTTCTGAGGCGGGATCTTACGGTAAAGATACACGTGGCATGATTCGCCAACATCAATTTGAAAAAGTGGAAATGGTGCAACTGGTTAAACCAGAAAATGCCTGGGATGCACTGGAAGAGTTGACTGGCCATGCTGAAATGGTTTTGCAAAAACTGGAGTTACCATATCGAGTGATGAACCTATGTACGGGTGACATTGGTTTTTCGGCGGCAAAAACCTATGATCTGGAAGTCTGGTTGCCGGGCCAGAATGCTTATCGAGAAATTTCATCCTGTAGTTGTTTTACCGATTTTCAGGCGCGCCGTATGCAGGCGCGTTGGCGTAATCCTGAAACTGGAAAACCCGAGTTGATTAATACGGTAAATGGTTCGGGTTTGGCTGTGGGACGAGCCCTGGTTGCTGTATTAGAAAATTATCAACAGGCTGATGGAAGCGTTGTGATACCAGATATTCTGAAACCATATATGGGTGCTGTTGAGATTATCTAGATTACCTTATGGTTGTAATGATTAGGAATATCACCTATATGGGATGCTAATAAACTCAATTATAGTTAGTTACTAATGAAGCATCCTGTGTAAGGGTAAGATGAGAAATTTATTTGGTTTTACTATAGGCATGGATCATGAAATCTATGTGTCAAATAACGATTTGTGGATAGAGATAAATCGGTATTTATTCTGTCCAGAAAAATCTAATCAGGCTATTCTCCCCAACTTTAATTCCATGGTTTTAGCATTGGAATCTGAAAAAGTAAGCTTAGCTAATCATGAAGGCTAATATCCCTTTTTATCGTTTATTACATCCTGGAGTTGATTCGGTATTTTCTTCTTTCGTGTTGTCAGTTTGGGTTATTTCACTTTTTTATAACGCGCAACTACAGGAATCGCAAGCCGAGAAGACTGGTAAAAATACACAGCAAACAGGAACCTGTTACCTAACTCAACTCACTAGTCAGAATTATATAATCGAATGCTATCAATTCATGGTAGTAATGATATGGGTGAATAAGTGATTATCAAAAATAATAATGAGATCAAGCAGTTCAATGCTCATATACTGGTGGTTGAAGATAATAAGGTTAACCAGAGAGTAGCACAGGGAATGCTCGAAAAATTTGGTGTTGATGTCGATTTGGCGGCTAATGGAGAAGAAGCGATGAGTTTACTTGAACAAGGTTCTTATGATCTGATTTTTATGGATTGCCAGATGCCAGTGCTAAATGGATTTGAGACTACACGGAAGATTCGCGATCAAGAGTCTAAAGTGAACAATCATGCGATCCCGATTATTGCCATGACAGCTAATGCATTGCAGGGTGATCGTAATCGTTGTATTGCATCAGGCATGGATGACTATATTTCTAAACCTGTACGTGCATCAAAGGTGCAGCAGATGTTAGAGCAGTGGTTACCTGATTCTCATCATCAATTTGCAGCACAAGACATAGAAATAGATGAAATGATAACTCAACAGCCCTCTGAAACAGAACCATTCCAGGTGGGTAAAATTCAACAAGGCGCTGTGACTGTGTTTGACTACATAGCTATGAGTGAACGATTGATGGGAGATAAAGAGCTTATCAGTACAGTAGCAGAAGTTTTTTTATCGGATATTCCAGGGCAAATCGAGCAGCTGCAATTATTGGTGAAAACTGGTGATGTAGAACAAATTGCTGGCCTGGCGCATAAGATCAAGGGAGCATCTGCCAATGTAGGTGGTATGGCACTGAGTGAATCTGCTTTCAAAATGGAACAGGCTGGTAAAGTTGGTGATCTGGATACTATTAGACAGCGTATGTTTGAGTTGACTCAGAGCTTTGTTGAGCTAAAAACTGCAATGGAGGATGTGTTTTTATGAAACTATTAATTGCTGAAGATGATCTTACTTCTCGATCCATACTATCAGCTGTAACTTCCAAATGTGGTTATCAGCCGGTACTGGCTGAAGATGGTGAGATTGCCTGGAATATTATGCAGCAGGAAAGTCACCCTCGATTGTTGTTGCTTGATTGGGAAATGCCAAAACTGGATGGTGCAGAACTGTGTCAGCGTATACGCCAGCAGGAGAGCGAAAACCCACCTTATATTATTTTATTAACCACTCGTAATGAGTCTAGTGATATTGTTGCGGGGCTGGAAGCCGGTGCTAATGATTATATCGTAAAGCCTTTTGATAATACTGAATTACAGGCCAGGCTTAGGGTTGGTGAACGAATGCTGAGTTTGCAGACTGAACGACTGGAAGCTGTGGAGAACAAAGTTGCTCTGCAAAGACAACTGCAACAGGCTCAGAAAATGGAAGCGATTGGACAATTAACCGGTGGCATTGCCCATGATTTTAATAATATCCTGGCTTCAATTATGGGGTATACGGAACTATTAAAAGACAAGGCTATTATCGTAGGTGATAGTAAAATGCAGTATTATCTTGAGCAGATATATATATCAAGTGAACGTGCGCGCGACCTGGTGGCTAAAATGCTTGCATTTAGTCGGGAAAGTAAAACGGGAGGCCAGGCATTGTCACTGCTGCCAGTGCTTGAGGATTCTTTGACCATGCTTGGTTCTATTATGACTCCCAGTATTGAATTGCATACAGATTTTGAAGTTGATCTTCCGATGGTGTTATCAAATCCCTTACAGATACACCAACTAGTGATGAATTTATGTATTAATGCGCGTGATGCAATGCATGATAATGGCCGTATTGATATAGGTTTGAAACTGGTGCAGCTTAACGGTGAGCTGTGTGATTCCTGTCATGATCAGATAGACGGAGAGTATGTAGAGCTTTCAGTAAAAGATACGGGTACTGGAATTGAAAGCCAGATACTGGAGCGAATTTTTGAACCATTTTTCACCACCAAGAGTTTGGGTAAGAGTACAGGTATGGGATTGTCATTAGTGCATGGTATTTTGCATGAACTGGGTGGACATATATTGGTTGAAAGCTCACCAGATACTGGCACATTATTTCGTTTGTTGTTTGTCATTTCTGAACAGCCATTAGAAACACATGACAGTCAATAAATATTGTATTTTTCTGGAGAAACGGTGTATCTACAAAGTAGTTAAATATATAAATATTATGAAATACGGGAACAGAATCTAATGTCTTTACCAACGGTGCATATTATTGATGATGAACAGCAAGTAGCGGACATGCTTGCAGAGTTTGTGCATCTGACGGGATATCAAGCAAATATTTACACGCAGGCAATGCAGTTTTTTGAACAAAATAAGCCGGGTGATGAAAATTCTATTTTAATATTGGATCTTAATATGCCAAATATGGATGGCATTGAGGTTATGAGGCAATTAGCAGAAACAGGTTACGTATTACCTATAATTCTTGTCAGCGGTTATGATATGGGCGTACTTCATTCTGCAGAGCAGTTGGCCAGAGCACATTCACTGGAAATTATCGCCTCACTTAGCAAACCATTAAAGATGGAAGCATTACGGGAAATCTTACAGGTATATAGCCAGGACGGGATGGATGCAAAAACAAGTTCTATTTCCAATGAATTACAACTGACCGCCAGCGAATTAAAAACTGCAATTTATAGCAATCAATTGGTCGTTCATTATCAACCACAGGTCGATATAAAAAGCGGTGCATTAGTGGGTGCTGAAGCTTTGGTGCGCTGGCAACATCCGAATCATGGATTAATTTATCCAGATTTATTTATACCACTGGCAGAAAAAAAAGGCTTAATTTCTGGTCTAACTGAACAAGTTATCAAACAGGCCGTAGGGCAGATACTAAAATGGAAGTCTGAAGGCTTGATGATACATGTTTCAGTCAATATTTCTGCTGAAAATATTACATCATTAACTTTACCTGAGCAGCTAATTGATCTGCTCAATCATCATGAATTGGATGCTTCAATGTTAACACTGGAAGTTACCGAAAGTGCATTAATGAGTGAACTGGTAACGTCACTGGATATATTGACACGGCTGCGTATGAAAGGCATTGAGCTTTCTATTGATGACTTTGGTACAGGTTATTCTTCCCTGTCACAGTTATATCGAGTCCCCTTTACTGAGCTTAAAGTAGATCAAAGTTTCGTTATGAAGATGCAATATGATGAAGATGCAAAGGGCATAGTAAAAACTTGCATTATGCTGGGTCAGGAACTCAATATGAAAGTAGTAGCAGAGGGGGTAGAAGATAAAGAAATAATGGCCTTATTGAGTGAAATGGGTTGTGATATTGCCCAAGGTTATCATATTGCAAAATCAATGCCCGCAGATGAATTAGTACAATGGGAAAATAACAGAGTTTAGTTTTTGATATTTTTTCATTAGATATAGATAAAGTTTATGAGCCAGTTTGAAAATAAGAACATTTGTTACACATTAAAGCTAACGGTTATTATTATGCTGGGGCTAGTTTTATTTATTGCCAGGGTTGGTGCTGATCCATCTATTCAGTCCACTATGGATAACAATAAAGCCTCTGCACCTGAGTATTTCGTGGCCTTTGCACAAGATACCTTAGCTAATGATTGGCGACTGGAACAAGTACGTGAGGTAGAGCGTGTGCTTGCTGCACATCCATCCATCCGTTTTATGGTCACTGATGGTAAAGGTCAAACCGCCAAACAAATCCTGGATATTGAGGATTTGATCGCAAAGGGGGTTGATGTTTTGATTACCAGTCCACGGGATGCCCAGGCTCTAGTGCCAGTGATTTCACAGGCCTACCGGCAGGGTATTTCCGTTGTTTTGCTTGACAGGCGTGTAGAAGGCGATGATTTTACAGTTTTTATCGCGCCTGATAATCGTGATATTGCTCGTAAAGCAGCAAGATATCTTGGTAAAAAACACCCGGCAGGTGGCAAGATCTTGATGTTGAAGGGGGTAAAAAATGCAACGCCTACCATCCATCGTACACAAGGTTTCGTTGAGGAATTGAAAAAATTTAAGCAGCTTAAAATTGTGGCAGAAAAAACCGCCAATTACTTACGGGGCGATGCAATTCATGCTGTGGAAGAAGTGCTTAGTGCAGGTATTCAATTTGATATTATTTATGCGCAGAGTGATAGCATGGCTAGTGGTGCACGTATAGCGCTGAAGCATGCGGGTGTCGATCTAAAAAAAATAACTATTATTGGTATTGATTATATAAAAGAAGCGCGCTCGGCTATACTCGCAGGTGAGCAAGACGTTAGTTTCACCTATCCAACCTGTGGCAGACAAGGTGCTGACTATGTGCTCAGTTTGCTTAAGGGTAAGGAAGTGCCTAAAAAAGTGACCATTGAGTCAGAAATGGTAAATATTGATAATGTTGAACGGCTAGAACCCATTTTTTAGGTTAAAGACATTTGTATGATTCCACTTAAGCTTAATCAGAAGTTGTTTTTATTTTGGTTTGGATCAATCTGTCTTTCATTATTGTTGTTTGGTGCAGTGTTTCTGTATTTGAGCAATGAGCTTCATCAGAATTCAATACATGAGCAGGTAGACGAGGCATTTGATGCTCTTGATCGCCAGCTTAATGTTCGAGAACAATATTTGTATCACACTACCAGCCTGTTTGTTAAACGTGTTGATATTGTTGCGTCTATGAACATGATCTATACATATCAAGATCCAAAAAATTACCAGCCAATTGTTTTTGATGTTGAAAAGAAAAAACTAAGTCATGAGCTAGTTAATCTCATTAGATCAGAGGTTGTTGATATTATTACTATACATGATGGTAATAATCGTCTAGCCAGCTTTGTTTATTTAGATGATTCTGGTCAGGTCAAATCAGGCTACCTTTCATATGACAATGGCAAGCCAGCTTATTATCTCTCATCTACTGATACTAAGGATTATCATCAGGTTGATATGCTTCCTTTTGGAATTGGCAAAGTAGATTTTTTTGATTCTCAGTCAATGAGTCAAAGGCATACACATGTTCGTGATAAAACTTTTGTTACAGAATTTCATGTGCCTATTGTTAGAGAGAGGCAAGATAAGCCTGATAAAAAGGTTGGGGTGATTACTGTTATTGGGAATATAGGTACTGAGTTTGCTAGGAACTTAAGGAAAGATACTGGATTATCTTTTATGTTTTCTATTGATGGTAAAAAATGGATTTTTAATGAACAGGATAAAAATATCAATGAAATAGTTAATAATATTTCAGATATGGATTTAACTTCTGGTGATTTACATAACTGGAAATTATCATTCTATGATGATTTTTTTTATGGTATTGCAAATTATTCTGTTAACAGTGGTGCTGTATCAAAATTTATTTTTTCTGGAGAATATGGCTTAGGTTCAGATATTGCAATATTTAAAAAAGCAATTTTTTTAGTTCTGTTGATAAACATGCTTATTATTCTTCCTTTAGGCTTTTATTTTTTGAGAACTAGTGTTTTGAAACCGGTGCTTAATCTAGTTAGTAGTGTTGAATCTCTTGAGCAGGGTAGATATAAAAAACCAACGCCACTATCCGGTAATGATGAGCTTACTTTTTTAACGAATTCATTTAATTCTATGGCGTTTGCAATTCAACAGCGTGAGCAAGAATTACGAAAATTATCATTGGCGGTGGAGCAAAGTCCAATTTCGATGATTATTACTAATCTTGAAGGTGGTGTTGAGTATGTTAATCCAACTTTTACAAAAATTACAGGTTATACCTTTGACGATGTAATTGGTAAAAATGTACGCTTTCTTCAAAGTGGGAAAATATCAGCAGAGGTATTCAAGCAACTTTGGGATGATATTAGTCATGGGCGAGCATGGCACGGCATTTTACATAATAAGAAAAAAAATGGAGATTTTATCTGGGTTTCTTCAAGTATTATCCCAATTAAAGCCCCTGATGGTGAAGTAATAAATTATTTAGCTTTAAATGAAGATATAACAGAACGTAAGTACAATGAAGAGCAGCTGTATATACAATCGTCAGCATTGCAAGCTGCGGCCGATGGTATTTTAATTACGGATAAGGAAGGTGTTGCGCAGTGTGTTAATCCTGCTTTTGAGCGCATAACAGGTTATTGTTCTGATGAAATAAAGGGGCAAACACCGAGGATATTAAAATCAGGTCGTCAGGATGATCACTACTATAAGGAACTTTGGGATACCATTAAATCAGGAAAGACATGGCAAGGCATACTGTATAACCAGCGCAAGGATGGCAGTATTTATCTGGAGGAAGAATCAGTCACTCCGGTGCTCGATGATTCAGGAGAAATTACTAATTTTATTGCTATTAAGCGGGATATTACCGAACACCACCAACAAGAGGAGCAATTACGTCATAGTCAAAAAATGGATGCATTAGGCAAGCTTACTGGTGGTATTGCCCATGATTACAACAATATGCTTGGTGTTATCCTGGGTTATTCTGATTT
>Ga0224511_10000229_pt1 | contig 23142 bp, 14 predicted proteins | sample SF_May12_sed_USG_2_FD_169988 | JGI IMG/M metagenome (GOLD analysis project Ga0224511, IMG submission 169988) | Sediment microbial communities from San Francisco Bay, California, United States - SF_May12_sed_USGS_8_1 | ecosystem: Environmental > Aquatic > Marine > Sediment | place: USA...
ATGCGCTAGGGGGCGTCAGTGGTGTGGCATCTTTCATTACCACTGATGAACAGCTTCAATAAAACCGAGGCTGCTGTTTTCTCATTCAGGCCTTGTTTCCTGAGGGCTTCCCTTTCTTCAGTTTAAGAAGTAATCTGTCGAATTAACGTGAAGTTTCAGATTTACGTTTGACGGCATTTGTAAAATTGGCATAAATATTTTCGCAGACAAAAACCGAGAGGACCCAAACAGGATTTCTTTGATCTTTTTTGTCCGGGTCCTTCGGGTTAAAAGACGAGCAAAAGCTTTCGGCTCTATCCTCTGGAAAAAAATGTCAGCTTTTCTAAAAGGCTTGTACGTTCGTTTTGCCGTAACTCGCCGTTTTCACGATCGCCGTTTTAACGGTCGATATTATGCTGTTTTGCCTTCATGTAGTATTAAACCAAATAATAAGAAGGAAATCTCAACAAATAATTGTCATGTAGATATGTATGTGTACATTTATATATGTTTCTTAAAGATAGTGCAACACATTTTAGCAATTTGATAAATTTGGGATTTTTTTCATCTTTCTAATGTGTAAAGCAATAAGTTGTTATTATAAAACACTAAAACATGTGGGGGTCATCGCTCTTTTAACAGAGATAAAGTTACCAGTAGAATTCACATGTTAAGGCAAACGTAATAAATACTATGTAGATGAAGCTTAATAATTATTGCTTTATACCACAAACAGTATTTTTAAATTGTAAAAAAATATTTTTTTCTTCATTAATTTTCGTATCCTGACCCGGGATCCAAAAGTACCAACTGCTAAAACCCTGGCAAGGGTCCAATCTAGGGTGTCGGGTGTCGGGTATTAGTAGTCACAGTGCTGGTTGTACCCCGAAATAATAAACTCCCGCAATACCCTTTAAATTTAATGTCAGTGGGTTTTGATATTTCTTATTATTATTTCTTTCAAACAAAACTTTAACACAGTCTTTTCAACACGTTTAAGGGCTGGCACACATGGTGTGCTTAAGCACATGTGCTATGATTGGCAGAGGGCAGTACCGTTATGTCGTTGGGTGCACACACGGTATGTTTTAGCACATGTGCTTTTGTATTGACTCCTATTTGTGGTACCTTTGTACGGAAAACATTGTTTAAAAAAATTATGTATCGTTAATGAAATATTGTACCCGAAGATTGTCAATAATGTCTAAATACTTTCAAAATACCACTGTTTTCGTATATCAAAAAAGCAGGCTAATACAACTTGACAAAAGGTGTCTCATTATGAAGTCAATTAAATATTCAATATTATATGGATAGTCAAATTTGTGTGCAATACAACTTTTTATAAGACAAATCATTCTTCAGTTATCCCAAACTAACAATTCTGAAAGTCAAGTTGTCACTTTGATTAAATTAAATATGTCGGCGAAACTGACACTCCTTTGACGAAAGCACGCGGAGAAACAACCAATTCTATCTTGGAAGAAAGCACGTGCGCTTTGGCATAAGCAGTGAATAGGGGCGCATACATGATGTGTTTTAAGCACGAATGCTTTCGGAAAACAAAGCACATATGCTAAAGCACACCGTGTGTGCCAGGCCAAAATCGTTATACCTCAGCAAGCCTTACCAATTATCGCCTACGTGTTGATAAAGCACACACATGATTGAAAACCTTACGAAAAAAATCATGACATTGTCTATTCACAATTAGTGAAAAATAAGACAATTTTTTTTCAGAACGTGCTTATGTTTGTCAAAAAACATTTACTATAATTACTATAAAACAAAATAAATAAATTACATATATTTATATATTATGCAAACGCTTGATAGCGATATAAAACTTATGTTATAATTGTAAACAAGTCGCAATGTATCCGATAGTTTTGGTAAAATGGCATGTATTCATATTCGTTTTACAAAAGCACATGACAACAGAATAGTATTTTATCAATGTATTAAACGATTAATTGTGTATCTTCTTTCTTAAAGCCCACATTTACCGCAGTTGTAACGACTTTACAATTGTAAGGATACACTGTACATTTCATCTTCTTGAGATGTCGTCTAATCTTACCTATGTTGTGAAATCCAGCAATTACACAATCCCTAAACCAGCCCGCCTAATCAATCAGTAAATAAACAGATCAATCATGTATAAAAAAACGCTGAACATTTTAATGTGTACTCTTGTGTCCATTAAAGGTCCAAATATTGCCTTGAACAAACCAACAGAGCAATATCCAGGAAATTTTCAAAACGGAACATCTGACAAGGCTGTGGATGGTATTACAGAACACAGTACATTAGCGTCTGAATGTGCTCACACCTATTGGTTTGACACCAGCATTCCATCGTGGTGGAGAGTTGACCTTGGTGATGCGGTGAGAATAACCGGCATCAAAATTTACAATAGAGATCGCTACAGTATGTGTTTATTAGCATTTATTACCTTGTATCATATAATAATGTCTTCATTTAGCCACAGTAACTTATTGCTCAGTTTTTCGTCTCACTTAACAAACAATTATTGTGTGTTCTTCTATATTCACTATTGAGTGTGAGTCGTCCATTTGCAATGCATCTGCATACAGTTAATGACTATGATAAACTATAGTTTAAAATACAACAATGTTTTCTTGGAGGGTTATCGTGTTTATACAACTTGCAAGTTCACTGCGTGCCTGCGATTTGCATTGTTCCATAACAGACGGATGGCGTTGGCTGTATTATTATGACATAAATATCTGAGTTTGTTGAGCATGAAAAAAACTTTGTTCAAGCAGTTTCCTAACAATATTCTTATTTTATATAATAAATTATTATAGTGTATTATGCTTTATACATTGAAAATCGTCCTCATTAGCTTTACTTTGCTCTATGTTTTTTCAGTTTTCACTACGAGAAATGGATGTAAAATGCTATGAACATGTAATTGTTCCCTTTCATCAGTATAATTACACTATTTTTAATATAATAGGTGATCGGGCTCGACTCAGTGGAATGCATATCACCGGTACTTCCAGCCAAGATGACAGCGAGACACAACTGTACCAGGATACATCAACTATCAAGGCTTGCTTTACTTATCCTGAATCCGGAACTAGCGTGTGTAGCGATGTTATAACATTACCTGTTGGCATCACTGAGCGCGTGCGATATGTAAACATATCCGTCCTAAACTGGCTTATGTTGTGCGAAGTACAGGTTTTTGCAGGTATGTATGTATTAATGATGTAAATGTAGACTTTAAAGCAAATATATGTTCATAGAAGGGCTTAATTATTTCCAAGATTGATGTCCTCACTGTATTGATTTCAACAATATAACTCTAACATATCACACTACGCACAGTTGTAATACGAACATTTAATTCTATAACGCTCAAGAATACGTTTGACATTAGTCAAAAACGACATTTTATACGACTGCAGGTTATTTTAGGCAAATACTGCTTCATAAACCATAATTTGCTACGCATACTACAGTTTAGATCACCTTTTATTGTTATTTTTAAAAACCCGCAATAGGTAACGATAATGAAGTATACAAACATATTCTGGTAAACAACCAAAATTATTGATTTTTATATTCCTTAGTTTTTATTGATTGTGTAATAGTATACATAGTGTAACTTTTCGGCAATGAAGCATAAAGTCATTACGATTATGTTTTAAAATGATAAAGCTATTTCATTTAATTTTAATACTTAAATACAATTGGGTCGCTAAGATGAGGTTTTCATTGGATACTTAGTTGAAAATGAAACTACGGTGACCTATGCATTACACGCACCATTTTTTATTCTCCAAATTTTTTATATGTTTACATATTTTAATAGGCCTAAAACAGGACAATTGGTCACCTATAAGTCTTAACCCCTCTTTAATGGACATTGTATGGACAGTGTTTCATTATAAATGGTCAAGAATAACAGTCAGGAAGGGTTTGTTTTAAAGTATTATCTACAATTGCAGAGGTATGCAGTATTCCAGCGATTGCAAATGGACAAGTTCATGCACCTGGCATCAACACGACGCTTTTTAAACCAGGCGACGTAATCGCAATTCAATGCAGCACTGGGTACAAAATGACCAATCCTAACGTCACGTGTCAAAATGACAGAACATGGGCTCCTATACATACATGCGTTCAAGTTACATGCAGTGTTCCGAATATTGAGCATGGTTACTACACAGTGAACGACAATGTAACGGATGAACAACAACTATATGGCACTGCGATTGAACCGCATTGCACCATATATTACGAACTATCGGATACTTTAGAACGTTTTTGCCAGCAGAATGGACTATGGTCAGGCTCAGATCCAACTTGTATAAAGATATTGTGCAACGACACACGACAAATACTTCATGCAGCGTTAAATGCACATCCGATGTTAGGAATCGGCGAGAATGGACAAGTATCTTACAACGATACGCATTTTGTCCTTAAAAGCGGATCTGTAGCGGTGAGGTGTCTAGAAAATAGACAACTAGTTTGGAAACAGTCACCTGAATTCGGTAATAATATTTTCCCTTGTGTTTTTAAATACCACAACTTGTTTAGCGCTACTAAATTTTGATGTTGACACCCTTATCATTGATCACAAGCGTTCCAATATGTTAGGGGTAATACATATCTACTGGTTAACAGGTGTGGCAAAATGTAAAGACAAATAAGAACAATAACCAACAACAAAACATAAAAAGGCAAAACATAAAAGTATTCTTATGATGTGGAATTTAAACCTAGGACCTCGAGGACTTCAGTTGGATGCATTTCACTCGACAACTATTATTGAGGACTATAAAAGTGGAGCTATTTAATTTTTAACGCTTAGCATAAGAATTGCAAACAAAAACAATCCAAATGTCCAGGCCACACATGTTTTAAAAGTGTCTTTGCTGAAATTTATCCACGAATCGATTATCATTTTGGGAAGTTCCCCATACTTAGGGGAGATGGGTTTACTGCTTATTTACAATAAAAAAGTAGAGTATACGAAAATGGTCGCAAAATATAGTCAAAACACTAGGATTAAAAGAATAAACTATCGTAAACAAATTTATACTCAGTTGGGTTAACTTGCTATTTCTCGAAGTCGAACGCTGCTTTAATGCTAACAAAAAATGGCAGCTTTACATACAACACGTTTTATATTTGTATAAAAGTATATTATCATAAGTATTATGTACAAACGTAAAAGTAGCCAATTCATTTTACGCCATTATTTCAGTATCGGTTTGTCCTGTGATGAACATTACCAAGGCAACTGTGAACACGAGCAGCTGCCTGATGGTTGACCGTTGTGAGACTGGAACCATACTAGAATATGCCTGTACGGGATACGTAACCATTTCTACTCCGTTCACCGTCTGCCTTGCCAACCACTCTTGGAGCCATTTGCCGAATTGTTTGAATCTGGAAGAAAGTATGTTTGATGTTGATGTTATTGGTCATCATCTGTGTAAATTGTATCAAAGTATTTGTTTAAAATAGGCCTTACAGTACAGATTAATAAACCATTGATCGTTATAGCTGGGTGTTCGGCTGAGGGACAGTATCAGTCGGTTGTTGCTGTGGCGGCCGTTGGTTGGTCGATAGCGTCTATAGCTGTTGTTGTGGGGCTACTTGCATTTGTTTACATCAGGTATGAGTAGGTACTTATGTAAATAGTCGGTATACTCACTAAAGTATACTTAATAACACATATAGTTGTTAAAAATTATTTATAAGTTGAATATTATGGTAATATTCGTAATTCTTAAAAATATGCTAACAGACACATATGGTTGGTAAAATTTTTCATATAAATATTTTCCCCAAAATAAGAATCGCTATATCAAAATGATAACAATTTTATATCACGCAACATGGAGGATTTTAAAGCCATTTTTACTTGGTAAATATACAGCAAAATCTACTAAGACTACGATACTTAAATTAAAGCGTACAGTTGTAGTAAAATAATAAGCTTTAATTTAAAATAAATGTTTAATTGTTTTAAGGAGGTTGAAAACGCACCAATCACGTCCTAAGACAGAGATCCCCTCCTGCCAACAGAAAGCACCTGGTGAGGCAGAAATCAGGTACACGGACTTACAGGACAACACAATGGTTGCGATCGAATATTCAGAAATACAACGTAGAAGTTACTCTGAGTATGAGTTGCCTGTTTCCAATTGATTCAAACGCGACCGTCTTGGACGCGTATTTGTACATTTATAAATAGATCAACATGCATGTAAATCCATTCTTTATATTAAAATTATTATTATTTCAATACAACAACCATATAAACGTAAAGTTTGAAGTTATTAAACAGTCAAATGAACATAAGTTTTGTGTTGTATTACTTATATATTTTTTTCAGTTTAAGCGTACACCACAAACAGAAAGTACACTTTCAGATGGTCACTTGACAATATAACCCTAATGCATTGGATTAAAATTAACCATGCACCTAAATATATGATCATGATTGATAGTTGGGGAGGTGTGAAGTTGACTGCTGTAGGTGTCCGTGTTTGGTTCGTTATATCACTCGCTCAAATTTGCCAGGCTTTGTATCAACAATTTTTTGGCCTTACCTTACCTTACCCATACCTTAACCGAATATTAGATATTGTTGAGATAGAGTGATACGCTTTTGTCACACAATGAGTTATTGAACTAGGCCTGTGTTTGTCAATGAAAAAATCATTAACCTTAAGCGCAAAATACTAGCGAGGACATGCGCAAAGAACATTTCGTGTGTCATTTGAAACCGTTTTTTGACTGAGACGAATATATAAATTATATTTTCAGATAAGTGCTCTCCGACCTACACCTCTGTGGAGTAAGTACTATATTGTTACAGCAAAGTTGTTTGATAATCGTAGTGTAAACTTATTCAACCAAATACTACATGTATATATAAATATATGCACACACGTTACTGTATTTTATAGTTATCATCATTGAAAGTTTATCCAAAAAAATCCACCGAACAAGTTGTATTTTATAAATCCGTCATGCAAAATGCAAAATGTCGCTGTTAAACTGGGTTCCGATCACCGACAAATTATAGTATGTTGAAGACAGCCCGATTATGTGTACATGTATAAAATATTGAAGTTTAATTTCAATGGAAATTCAATATAGTTCCGTATCATTCTAAAACATTTCTTCATCAACATATAATAATTATGTATTTGTATTAAATTGACGATAACTGTATGTATGTTGATGTACAATGTAAAATTAAGCGATAACTTAAAATTTCTGGGGACAAACATTTCGGTTTGAAAAGAAAACAAAATTATTTTACCTAAAATGTAGTTATGATAGGCACTTTGAACGGGTGTTTATATATTTTAATACATATCGTAGAGTCTGAAGTGTACAATATGCCTCTCATTTTAGGTATACAACTAGTTGTTCATACTGAAGTTCGGAACGTAGTTAAATTTAACTAAGTAGAAGGAACATTGTTAACTATAATGTTTGGTTCTAAATGTATTTTATTCTCAACCTTTCAATATCGAAATAACGTTTGTAATTTTATCTCCAGATGACATCTACTTAAGTTTTATGTCCCATGAACAATTGACTAACAAAGAACCATGTACTAAAAAGAAATAACTATGACCTGTTTAGGGTAACATTTTAACGTCAACGAACTGTATACTAAAAGCGGTCCACGGTGTAATGGCTTTGGGAAATACGTCACGGGTGTCGTTGCACGTTATTTAATCACAATCAAGTGGTCGTAGGTCCCAGTTTCCGTCATCTTGGAACGTTTCTTTGATTTCGTAGCCTTTGTGTGGGGAAAGGACTTATTGAGTTTTCATCTTAATGCATATATAGTTTGTATTTTCCAATGCAAAAATAATTATAATAAAGCTTTAAATATCGTGTGACGTTTGCCATTTTCTTATTTTTAGCGGTTTGGTTCTGGTAGAAACGACATAACATTTTGTTTTTAACGTACATTCGAATCGCGAAAGACTTTGTGGTGGCAAATGAAATAAGTATAAACAACAGAATCCGTATAATCAAAATAATCCGTATAATCAACAGAATCCGTCTGTATCGAACTGTTAGGTATTTGATGTTTGTGATAAATAACACATCTTGATGAACGATATATGTTAAATATTAATTACCGGAGTCCTCGTAAGAAGAGTTCATGTGTTCAACAATACATGCTATATAGTCCGAAAGATGCGACCGGGTTCCTTAAAATACATAAATCAAATGCGACAGACAAATGAAATAATCCTTATACCAACATCGTGTATAGGTCATCACGGAAAATTCCATTTTCACCTTAGTGTAGGAAAAAACATTGATATGCTAAATTAATGTCCACATGTAATATTACGTTTATACTTTGACTACCTAACACACAATTATAAACTAAGGTTTAACGAGTTTTGAAAGAGTTGGTAAAGTATTGAGTCAAACACACAAAAGCACCACATTTTATTCCGGTTACAGTAAATATAAAATTTTCAAACTATACACTATGATAACGTATAGTTCAACATAAAGCCTCTAAGATTAAAAGACAAACATTGGTAAATTAAGTGTTGACATGTTCAATGTTGAGTACAATGTAACATAAACATAACGTAAAGTAAACACTAAAACAGTTAACTAAAGACTGCAAAAACAATATATTTAAATATTCATTTTCTGTTTACGATTTGTGCATAAAACTATGTTTAGCAATCTATTTTTCATATAACTAGACAGGTGTTCAATTGAACACTCGTGTCGCCCTCGGATTTCGGCAGAAAACACAGGAGGTTAACAAGTTTCAAAGAACAAAAAGAAGCAAAACTCTGGAAAATGCTACCTTGGCCTTAAGAATTTTCCGTGTTGTAATAAAGAATGTAATTTTAAGTTTGATGAATAAATATAAAATAAATTACAGTTATAGTCAACTTTGTTTTCATGACAGACGTACGGACCCACGGACGGATGGACAAAGCGATCTTCATCTATCGCCTTTCCATCATGACACAAACATATAAATACAATACAATATACATGACCCTATATCATCAAAATATATATATACGGGAATTTTACCTAACGAAGAACAGTTTCCTGGTTACAATAGACACACGACTAACTATATGGCAATAATTGATCACGCGTTTAAACACATAATTCGCAACATAAATGATTTGTGAAAGTGTCGGGTCCATCGGGTAGAGCTAATTTTAATCATTTTTTACCTAAATAGCACGCTACGGCATAGTCATCAGCAACGAAAGCTTACATACAAAAATAGCACCAACATGAAGCAATTTGGTTAATGGGTTAATAAAAAACATTAGTCCATCAAACTGTAGTTTTACCATTTCCCCTTTGTTTTACTGCATCATTTACATGTACTTAACAATATGAGATATTAAAAAATCAAACACTGGTTACATAATTTCTATATGACTTAATCAATACAAATTAAAACAAACAATAAAGGTTTAAACACTTCAGATGAGAGTTGTAAATATTCAACCATTGACGTTTGGAATGTGTCCGAGTTTTATTGAATGTCACTCAAAAACGAAGTTGGAGTAGGTTTCATTCTGCAGAATGTACTCCTTCACCACCTCGTAAATAAACTGAAACTGGTCCTGAAAATATATAACACAAGTATATTCATACAAATCATGTAACTGTCGGTTTTTGTTATGTGCAATAAAAACGCGTAGGTTTTAATAATATATCGAGTGTGTATCATTCAATGGCATTAACATTTTTGTGTAGGCATAACGTGTAAATAATATTTATATATATTTAAATACTATTAATTCTATTACGTCATACTATTTCGGAAATCAAATGAGATGTGCATCGACCGTATCATAATTCGTCAGTATTTAACGCTGTAGCAAGAAAGATTTGTCCACAACAAGTATTGAGGGATCAAATCATAGTACAGATAAACCACAGCATGGGAGGGCCCCTAAAGGCTATAATTAATGCCTATAAACTAAGAGGCGGGCATTTGATCCCCTCAATAGTAGTATGACTATATAGAATTCCAAACAAACATCAACTAACGGGTAAGTCTTGTTTGTTTGGGGGAATTATATAGTATACTGATTTTTGTATTCAAATACTATGATATATACAAATACGATTGATTATATAGTTTATTGATTTATATAGTATTTAAACGTCATTATTAAGCGTTATTTGATTTTTATGGTCCTGAAAATACTGTTGACTGTTGATTTTAATGGGTTAATTTGGTACCTTCTGAAAAATGTCACAGAAGAATATTGGTATAAGCTATAATCTTGCACGAAGGTTTTGGTATTGTATGGTTTTGATGGCTAATTTAAGAGGACATTATACTAGTACATTGTAAACACAATGCCTTCCGTTGTTTCTGTAAAGTAGAACCTTTCATGTTTAGATGTGACACAAAAAATTTTTATGTTTCGTTAAGCAAACATATATTAAACACTATTACACACGATAGTCTTTAATTAGACGTTTGCTTTGGCTGAGTTTGTGGACAATCGTTGATTTTGACCGTAAAACCGACATTAGAAATCAAATTGCCCGTTTCGACCATCTTTTATACTAAAATCTACTATGATTGAAACTGAAAAAAATTACCATTATCATATGCACAATGCACATCAAATGATTAAAACTTAAGTTTATTTACCAATGTGGGAATGATCTGTTCCCGGCAGCTCCTCAGCTCCTCAATCACGTGACCAATAGCCACGTCTTGCTCCACCTTCATTCTCTCCAGCACCACCGACACCACGCCCAGTAAACCGCTACGTTCTGCGCCGTCCCTACATTACAAAGAGTAGAATGCCATAAATGCCATGAAATGAATAACAACAACTAGGGGGATTGCGTATCTAACATGTGACCATAGCAACACAATTTCAATTTCATTGACTGTTGAATGTAACGGCAAAGTAAAGTCGACTATGACGGTCAGCAATAATAGAGCGAATTAATGATAGCCACATGCAGTGTGTAAAGTGTTGTTAAGATTAACAACACATGTAAACACAATAAATTAGAGAATGCATACGGTGTATAACGTTTTGCAAATATTATATCATCAAATGCTCCACACTTCTTACATGCAATGGACGATGACAGGCGTGTTGCCTGTCTGGTGTTGCCAGTACAACACAGTTTCGAGAAGTTTTAGCACAGATCCTGGGTTCGTAGGTACTTTGGCTTGATCAGGCCAACCACCAAACTGCAGAAGCTGGACATCACGAGTCTGTAATGTAAAATACAATGCTGTGTATGACAATGTTTCAAGAATTTAAAATGTACGGCAAAGACAGTTACGACATATATACTATTTATGTAATACACACCTGTCAAAAAATTAACACTTGTATTTTTGACTAAACAGACACCAGCAGACTAAATATAATAACAAGTTTAGTCCTTTTGGCCATTTTATTAAAATCAAAACATTAAACATAATTCTTCTAACTCTCTCTTCTTGTTATCATCCTTATTACACAATAACACATCAAAGGCGATTATAAAACATACTTGGTGAAGTTTTAAACCCAAACGCCTGTACTATGTATACATGTACCTGTCCAAACCGCTGTGTTCCCATCGTGATTCGGGTGATCCCGTCTTTGACCTCAGTGTCCTTGTGTGTAACAACAGTGTAACCAATGGTCAAAGACTCGTTCTCCTCTGGCCAGTAGATTTCGTCCTTCTACAAAAACAATTTTAAATTGTAACCACTTTAAACTTCTTATATATTGTGTCTTACCGTTACAAACAAAATTTAAACGCAATTCCCTTAGTATTGTTATTATCTTTATGTCTAGCAAAAGTCGTTTTGCTAATGGATATAGCCTTTTAAATATTTTTCATAAAAGAGTTTAAATGATTTGATATAAATCACAAAGATAACGCCTCACCACAACTTCAGACATTGTATTCATCATAACGATGGTTTGGACGTTGTGTTCTTCAACAAGACGCCAGAAGTCCGTCTTTGTCGTCGACAGCGGCATCTGTGTGATGATGAACTCGTTCTTGTGCTTGTATCCCTAAAATACAAAGCATAGTTTGAGTAGAAAAGTACTATTATGTGTGTGGTTAATATATGTAATATATCGTAAATATATTATTATGCCTGTTGCATCTTGTTTAATGTTTGTCTTTCTTCTTCTAAAAGTGTTGAGAAAGTGTGAGATTTGCGATAGCTTTAAACTAGTTTAAACCCCCAATGTAAGTCATTGACCTTATCAAGGCGGAAACTCAACATTTCTTGGAGAAATCATTTAAGAAAAGATGACATAAAAATAGAAAAGTCTGAAAAAGTTCTGAATGTCTGTTGCGTCCTGGTGTTCTGCGTGTTTTTGTGCTGTTTTGTGTTTTTTGTACGGACATTTTGTCATGGTGCTCTTAAACTTAACATGTCTACGTTGTTTACAACATTCATTCTGTGAGCATCGCTTCAAATTATATGTGTACATGTACGGGCCGTTTTGTCATATTGCCCTTAAACTTGTTCTGTCTACATTGTTTGCAATATGTTTTTGTTCAACATCTCTTTAATTTATAGTACTAAAACGTATTTAATTTATGTATATAAACCAGGACAATCACATTTACACGTTTAAGAAGAAACCAGGAACGTTTGTAAATTCAGTTCAGTGCAACACATCTGATTGTAGAAAACAACAAGCTTACCGGAAGAAACACAGCGTTTACGTAGTCAGATTCGTCTGAATGGTCGGTAGGAGTCAAAAACGGCATGTGTTCCTCCGCTTGAAATCCAGGATACATATTTTTATATAATAATTAAGTGTGTGATTTGAATATTTGCAAATACAACACTATTTATGTTAGGGTCATTTCTATTTAAAGGTCGACCATCCATATGTGAAAACAAACTGGAAATATTGATGTACTTAAAAGTTCGCACCTGGCAGAACGTTTGAGTAACGATTCTTGTCTCTGTTTCGTAATGATTTGGCACTCATGTACTGGTTTTCGTCCGTAACAGGCGACATCTTGCGTACTTGCTGAAAAACAACATGCTTTGATTTTTTATTTGATTGTTTAAATGACTACACTGATATTTAAACATTGATCACAAAACCCTACAAGGTTTCCTGGGACGAGTACCAGTCACGGTAATTTAGATGCTGGTAACAAAAAACCAGGCACAGCGGTAAGTCTAGTAAGTTCATTTGGATAATCACGATTGACTTGATGCGCTTCCGATAAGGCACAATCCCTTGATATTTGCATTGACAGATAAGCCATCAGCTACGAAACTGCAACTGTCGATTTAATTGAAAACCGTTTACTATGATATTGGTTACCTCGAATTCTCTTTGAATTCTAGTGCATCTTGTTTGTTCATCATATTCCAAAAGGGAACTGTAGGCTTCCATAAAGTTCGAAGCCGGCATGGCTGGTGAGGACAACATCAGGGACTCAATCAACGCTGTGTGCAGGAAAAAGTATTGGTCCTAGAAATGTCAAGAGTGCATTAGGAATTGTTATCTGTTTTTATGCATGGTTAACGATTAAAAATCAAACCTATTGGTGTGGAATGCATACATACAGTGCATAGGGGAATTAGGAATAAACATTGCCTTTGTCTGAACCATGCTGACTCTCTGACGTCTTAGTTCGGTGACACAGCTGAAGGGATCGACAAATCCAAGGTCTTTCCCTTGCTCCGTCAATATGTCCAAAGCAATAAACGTGCCTGTCCGTCCAACCCCAGCACTAGAAGGAAATTCAAAAGATACCGGAAAATAAAATTAAACTGATGAACGAGAAAGACAATGTACACGATCCATGCCGTGTAAGCATTTTCCGGTTCGCTATTTCACATTATAAAATGTGATATTATAAGCCAATTAGGATTTATTAAACATATGAGTTACATGTACCTGCAATGAACAACGGCTGGACCACTCTCTCTGCTCCATGTCGTGTTCACCTTGTGGCGGAAGTGCACCAGAGACGAAGCAAACCTCGGGACACCTTTGTCAGGCCAGGCGGTAAAGTGAAATTGGTAGACGTGCCGCGAACTCTCGTTCTCCTTTATTGTCATGTAATTGAGATAGGGCAAAAATCAATGACTAACGAAGCTCGATAATTACATCGCTAGTCGTTTTTTGTTAAGAATCGTCTACGAGTAGGAATCAATAGAATTAAGTACTTCTTTAAACTACGATTTTCTTTGATAACCTAACAAAAGACAGTAGTTACAAAAAATGTCTCAGCTTTACGTTAATGTTTTTATTATTAAATGGCGCCTAAACATTACCTACCTTTGAAAGACAAAACGTGCGAATGATAAAGTCCGAAAATGGTTCAGTCTTAACTAGAGAAACTCTGAGTTCTCCGAACGTCAAAGTTCCCTCTTCTGGCCAGTACTGGACACACTTTTTCTTCAAACAGAGAAAGTACATTTTCTCGCACACAATGTTCGATTTTTAACTAGTCGTGGCTTTGTAAGTTTCCTCGGGTTTACCGGTAAAGAGATATACTAGTACACTAACATATCAAGCCGATGTTAATGCGATATAAATTCATAAAACAAACAATTAAATGTCCTTTCCGGCAAAAAATGTAACGACAAATCTTTATTGTAAAGTGGGTAATGTCGACGATATACATTCAATCTAGATATCGCTTCTGCCTGAATCACTTACAAATCATGCGATAATGATGTGGTCATAAAACGGTTCCTAAGTCATTTGCATTCTACGTCATCATTTGCATTCTACATCATGCAAACACAATAGTGATCACTTGATTTATACTATGCACATCAGATAGAAAGTATCCCAAATCAGACTTACCGTGTCTCCTTCTTTGAGAGGAGTTAGCATCACTATCTTGACTGAGTGTTGTTGCCATACCATTCTCCAGAATTCCCCGATGGTCAACTCGATCGTACCTAATATATCATTAATACATGTTTACGCTTCAATGCAGTAAATTGAAAACAAAAAACACTATTTGCACCGGTGCTGTGTCAATTTTGTGTATGTTCATCACGTATAGCCGTAAAACAAAAACACCCTAGAAAAAGTTAACTTAAAATATCGTGTTCTAAGTCTGTCTCACGTTCTCAAACGGTTGCGATGTCTTGCTGACTTATTACAGGCTGTTCATTGACATTATACATTGAAGAGATGTTCAAAGAAAATGTTACAAACAATGATTTAGTAGATAGGTTCAAGTTTAAGAGTATCAAGATAAAATACCCCATACAAAAACACTCACTGACCACGCAAGATAACAAACCATCATACAATAAGAATAAACATTTGTTTCGTGTTGCATTGTGTTGATATATGTCTATTTTTACTAATACTTTGTAATAATGGAAATAATATCTTCAAGACAAAAAATCTGCCATGTGTAAAAAGATTCTAATTTCCAAGCCTTTAAACTGTACGATGCACATATAGACAGAGGGAATACGATCATGTGATAAACAAGACGTTCATCACATTATAAAAGCGTTTTTGTATAAGACTACAACTAGGCTAAACTAGAGGTCCGCGTGGCGGAGCATTTTACGCATGAAGGACTTCAATAGGGATCATTTATCGGCCATGGCCAACAGAGACACAAACTATGGCATCCCTAATTCTAAGTTTCAAGTTAATTAGCGGACAAGAATTGTATGCTCAAGATAACTATGACCTTGACCTATTGATCCCAAAATCAATAGGGATCATCTACTATCTATGTTACAATGAAAGGTCAATCTAGGTGAATTAAGTTTGAAGGTAATGAGCGGACAAGACTTTGCTACTGCCGAACAGACGGATGGACGGATAGTTAGACAGACGGAGGAACAGACGGGTGGACATACGGTCAGACGGGCGACATGCGCCATAATATTATACGATCAAATGTCCCTTTGGCATAAAAACGAAATATACCTGCAGCTGCAATGTACGCTTTTGGCTTTGAGTAGCCCTGAAACAGTATGTGTTCAGTTTTATCATGTTTAGTTTTATCATTCACTCCCGTAGACAACAATGTAAATGTAAGCAGAAGTAAATAAAGGTTTAGTTCCAAACATACAAAATTGCATGGTTATGGAAAAGGACATGCAACGTTATCATTATCACGTGCACCGCTTTATATATTTAGCAAAATTACGTTTATGAAGTTGGCGTTTATGTAATCCACCGGATTGTTATCATCTGTCTCAAGAATGACTCGCGTTTCATCATCTAAAATAGTAAAAAAAGAAAGATGTTTTGTTGGTTAACCTGAATTTGTAGAATAATATTACATTTTATATGTTTACGACATCACAGAGGTATATTAAAACATTTAAGTTTAACTTACATGGGTACATTTTCTTGTATCTGTTAAGCGGCCTATTTCGAGGTCTCAAAGCCTCGATGTGAGGTTTAGTCAAGCCTTGTGGCAATCCCTATTGACAGTTGAACATATTTAAATAATAGGAATTTGTAAATGATTTGTAATAAAACATACACGTGAATATCCATGAACATAATAGCATAAAAATATCACACATTAGCATGACTCACTGATTCTGTTTTTAATACTATTTTTATTATTTAACCTTTAAGAAATGATTAAACAGTTGGCACAGTATTCATTTTTCAGGCGGTGTCCTGTCGTTATAACAGTGTTAGAAAAAATACAAGGTTAAATCGTAAAAACAAAATAGAATTCGTTGTTTGTTATTTAATTTACAATGGAAAACATTAAATTCTTAAATGACCACGACACTCCGAGTTTATAAACCGCAAATTAAACTGATATAGTTGACTTAGAGTTGATAACACATGTCAACTGTTCAATATATAAATTACTGACTACAAACTGTTCGTCTAGCTGTTGTCTAAACCCGGGCTGGAAAACAATATCGGGCAGCTCCTCCACTGCTATGGCTGTGTCTGTTTTCTGAGTTTCATCATCAAAGTTGTAATAACAAGTGTCATTTTGATCTGGAGCGGACGAAACACTAGCGAAGACATTAGAGTACGTGTTATCTGAAAAGTAAGATGGTGAGTATGCCATTAATGTAAACGATATGTTTTTTAAATAACACTTTGGCAGTATGTCGATTATAATAACATAACATCAGTTGCTTGCAGTGTGTAAGATTTACTCTATAAAGAATATTGAAGATGGCTACTTAACCATTGTAAAAAGTACAAAATGGTACCTTCCGTCGTCCGATTTTCAGAAATGACTTCTTGTGCATGTTCGTTTTGACTTTCTGCTTCAAGTTGGTTAACCATTGCATGCGGTTGCTCATAAAACTTTAATTTGTTCTTTTGTCTGCGGCTGATAACGCACAAGTTATACAAAAAATATAGTTATAATGTGTATGTTTGATACTGTATTAATGCTTTATCTAGAGGGATGTCAGATTTATACGTGCATATACTTGGTCTTACCGGAAAGTTATAAAAGCGATCAGGCCTACAGCAACAGTCACGGCGACAAGTGACCCCGCAACGCCACCCCCGATAGCTGCAGCCGCAACCCCAGCATCTTTATTATCTGCAACTCCTGCAATACGATTACAATTATCAAACTTTAACTAATGTTCTTTTCTTTTCTACACCAATCCATCACTGTCACACAATTTAAAATTAAATTTAAATACAAAAAATAATTACAATATATAGTGTACTAAAGTTCTAAAGTAATTTTTTTTTAAAAATAGGTCGGTATTAGCATGTCTATTATACTATTGGTTGGTTGATAAAACACATGTGTAAATCATTAAAGGGAATCTAAGCGGGATGTGCGTTTGGCACGCAAAAAGGGGAAACAATCTAAAACCTAATATGGTCTTGTTGCGAACGATTAAACGGCATCATATCCTTGTGTAGGCTAAGAAATATCACATCGTTCGGCGTTCGTTTAAAGCATGTACTTTTTAGCCGATCTAAACAACAGACAAATTACATGTTTTAAACGGCCTGTCAAGAGGACATACAAAATGTACCACATGATTGATTTTGATGCCTCAATCACGTTGTAATAAAACATGTTTTCGTGGATATTCGTTTTTTGTGTGTCACTCAACAGGACTGCAGGGACGACCCTTTAAGCACAGCTATAATTTATAATGTTAATAACCTTTAGCGCAAAGTGGCGTGATGTTCCATGTGTGGTTTTTGAGACACTCCATCGTAGTGGACGATGCGACAAAGCCTGACTTGCATGTATAATTCAAAGTTGTGCCTTCTTTGCAAATCTCAGACGAAAGGCAGTGACTGGCGTTGTACTGAATGTTGTCAGTTGATGGCACAGAGCACACAGGAACTAATGTAAAAGTTTAATGTAATGCAATTACAGTTTTTAAAAATAAGACATACGGTTAACTTGTATGTTTTGCATTTGAAAATATTACATATAAATCAAACATTGTCTGACAGTACTTGATGTTTGACTTCACTTATTGATTTGCTCACAAAAATTTATATTGATCAGAAAATGTAAATGCATCATACCGAACTCGGGAGGACTTATCCACCTAAGTTTTCTGTCCCAAGAACAAGTAACTGACAAATAACCATCAAATAGATAGAAATGCGTCGTGTTGAAGGTAACATTTTGAACGTCACCAAACTTCAAGCCTGAAAGCGGATCACTGGTAATGGATTCATGAAATACTTCACTGGTGTCATTGCACGTTATTTTATCACAGTCCAGCGGCTGTGGGCCCCAAGTGCCGTCATCTTGGCAAGTTCGTATGGTAGACCCTTCTATGATTTCGTAGCCTTTGTGACATTCTAATTCAATTTGCACACTATAGTTGAAAGAGGTGAAATTTGAAACAAAATTTCCGTTGGTAATTAAAGGTTCATCGCATTGAACAATTTTACAAAGAGGATTTTCTCCGTTCCAAATGTCTTTCTGTTCACACACGCGTTCTGTCACATTGTTCGCAATGTAATAACCTATATCACATGAAGGTACTAGGACATTCCCATAGGTGTATTCCGTCTGACTTACATTGTAACTACCATGAGAAAAATTGCTTGGTGAAGGACACGTTATTAGTGAACATACCGGTTCGTCTCCACTCCATTCATTTATGCCTATGCACTGGCGGTCTGTGCCGTTCTGGAGGTAAAATCCGTCAAAACACAACGGGGAAGTCGTGTGGTTGAAATCTAACAGTTGTGACTGGAGTCCGGGTTTATATTCGCCGTTTGTGAAGTTAAATGGTAGCTCACTGCATGTGATGCGGGTGCAGTTTGATTCTTGTTCAGACCACTCTCCAGTATTCCGACATGTAAGCGATGTATTAGCAGGTATTGGGGTATAACCGAGCGAGCAATTCAGGTGCATCTCGGACCCAATTACTAGCGCCATCTCAGCATTGATGGGTTTCTCGTTGAAATAGAATTGTCCATTTTCGACATTGGGCACTATACATGTGATGTTAGTACACGACGGATTAGGATCCCATGTTCGGTTGTTCGTACAATTTGTAGTTGGGTTTACTGGAGCAAAGGTGTCGTTACATATCACGGCAATTTTGTCGCCGGGTTTAAACATCTCTTTGCCGTTTGTGTACAGCCATCCGTTGTCGATGTTGGGAATTGTACAAACCTCTAAACAAGCACATCCAATGAATTAACTGTGTTCTGTACAAAGTGTGTTTATGTTCTAACAACAATAAATAATCTCATCAAATGGAATATAATTAATATATTTTTTATATTTTGTAATTATAGTCGACTTCTTTTTAGAAATATATTCAAACCGTGTGGTTAGTACGAGGGATGTATGATAAATTCATGGACTTCGCTTATAGTAAAATCAATAGCTAATAAACATGTTTAAAAGTTGTTTCATTTGACTCATTTACTTATTCCAAACATATGATAAAAAGCAGCATGTAAAAATTCTGAAATATACAAAAATTATCAATATTTAAGGAGATGAGACATATTGAAATGCCCAAAGCAGCCCCCCAAAAAATCCATTTGTCATTTTCAAAAACTAGAGATGATATTAAAATGAAATAAGCAAAATACTTTGAGGTTACCTCAAAAGTACCAATTTTTATTAATAAAACATAAAATTAATTGTTAATTAACCGATAATTAGCCAAAACAATGGATTTCACGCTGGCCAGCAGTACTCAATAGTTTGTCCAAAAATGAAAAGGTTAGAAAGTAGGACGTAAACAAATCTTTGAACCAAAGTTGATTTGTCTTTTTTGGACAAACTATTGATGTTTGACTTATAAAACTTTAAGATTACTTCCGTTGGTGCATGAAGTTAGTAATAAAACTCAACATTAATCGTTATTTAACGATTAATTAGCCAAAACAATAGATTTCACGCGGGCATGCATAACTCAAAATTTTATAGGAACATATCTTTCACATTTAGCCGTATTAAACTCCATGCATGAACGAAGGTAATCTTAAATTTTATGTTAAACGCATATTAATCATATTTTCTGTAAAATTCATAAAAAGCAGTAAGCAAATAACAACATAGCAACAAAAGTCCATGAAATTGATCATACAACCCTCGTACATGTATGTATGATACTAGCCACATGGAAACAATACCTGCATATACTTCCACTTCACAAAGCATCAAATAGTTTGCAGTAGATATTTTCACTAGTTGAAACTGCTGTGTATTATTGATTGGCATCTGAATAACATCCGCACATATGCTGGTGCCTACGGATGTATAACTGTTCCCACATGACGTTTCTGTTCCTGTATCCTGGTACAGTCGTTCAGATGATCCATTCTCACTGCTGTAGCCGTCAATGTACATGCCTTTCAGACGAAACCGAACAGCTATAAAGAGGATAGTAAAATAAAGTCACTTAATTAATTACTCTACATGTAATATATTTGGCAGTTACTGAAATAACACGTTTGTCAAGCGATTTTCAAGTTGGTAGGTGATACAAATCACAACAGTTTGGAAACTATTAATTAATTTTTGACCCGACGCATTTCCATTTTAAAATTAACAGAATGCAAGATAAAAATGATATTTATACAAAACCACTATTGATGTAAACATATACATGTAGCTGCTCCACTTTTGTATTTACATTGAAGCGGTCTTCAATAGCAATAGTATCGGATAAATCAACAATTAATACATTTAAACGCAGGACCAAGGCTTATGTACATTTGTTACAAGTGCTTTACTCAGCATGTAAGTATGGGGGAGAAAACAAGTAAAAAATATGCGTTCAATAACTGGCCTGGTCCGGATTCACAACAAAAAGGTTTTACAAACCGATAATGTGTACGTGTTATAGCATCGCATTCACATAAATGTTTTGATATATATACAACCGTTGGTAAATCCATAAAATACGCAATAACCCTGCACTTTGCGGGTTTTCTACTTCTTCAAGTTAATCATTACAACCATGGGGATCGTTATTATAACCCGTGGCCCTTGTGTGATTTGGCAATGCAATTCCTGTATTTCGTTTAATCATTCTTTTTGAGTAACATAATGTTTGTTTCATAGTGTTTTAAACAGTTTATCTATATCATTTAGTTTAAAATAAGGTTTTTAAATTAACTACATTGTTGTATATGCCGTCGGGTTCCAGAATGTTCTTATCTTTAAAGCCGGCCACAGCTTTCGGAGAGTACTGAAATTGAATTTGTAACCCGTGTATGTTCGATGAGGCTAAACTGCTCGCATTTAGTTTGCATTTCTTTGGATTTTGTCGTTAAAGATTAGTAGGTATTCTTTAAAAGTGCTATAATAGGTTAAGCTAAAAGCATTTCTGGTATAACCAACATGACGATGTGTATGGCCCTCATAAAACAAAGACATGTTAGGTTAAAGTTAATTAAAAAGCCGAAGTAAAATATACCCACATAAGCGTGTTAAATATGTAATTTAGGATACATGCTACATACGATCTCGATCCCTGTTAAATATATGTATGCCAGTTATTCGGTATTCGTCTCCAAGGTCAACCTTCCACCAGCTGTCTGTACTGTTGATCGTGTGGGCACAATCGTCAGCATAGTAACTGTGTTGGACAATACCGTCTACTGCTTTGTCTGCAGTACCTTTACTGTACGTTTCTGGACCTTGTGTTGCGTTCTTATTTAAAGCAATGTTTGGACCTGTTTATAAAATGATACGGGATTAGAAAGAATAAAATGCACTTTATAAAGGTAAGTTTTTCATTACACTCAGTTTTTTCTGCGATAAACCTTGTACAAAGTTGTACCTCTGTATCTATCATCAAACACGCCTGTTTATGCGTGATATAATTTATAAGGATATAAAATTTTGATGGCATTAATTATGTTGGGTCTTTTATCTATTATTATAAACACAGTCAAAAGCTAGTGAACACGCGTCACGCATTGGACAAAATAAGTACACAACAACCTAAACGCCCTCCGGATTGACCAAAAGGCGCAACATTTAAATGTGTATGACAATATGGCAGTAACTGATTCATGGCGTAAAAGTTACTTTAAGTGCATTGTAGCATGTAAGATTATGACGAACATAGAAGCATATCAATGTTAAATTTAAATTGAAATTAAGTTCTGCATTATACTCAGTAGTGTTATTTAAATAGCCAGTTTCAGTGGTCTACAAGAAGAAGGAATGTGTCCTTTTTGTGCATCGTAATTATAGTTTTCTATCTGAAAGTTGAATTAATTATAAATGGCAAAAACAGGAGCTTATGATAATTAAAGAACTTTTTGAGGGACCGGTAGGGGACTACTGTAATTTTTAATATGACTTCATTTACATTAAAGTACAAAGTGCAATGTACACTTATATATACCTATATGTGTATATACTCATCAGTCATTTGATTAAATTGTGTAAACAAAACGTTTATATTAGCAAAGCCAATAAAATCCCCGATACTATTCATTTGTTTAATTAAAAGATCTGTCACACCAGAAAGGCGTCTGTAAAATCGTGATGCACACTGTGCAGTCGCCAGCAACGCTATGTGAGCGCCGTGTGTTCTGTACCGTCGCATAGAGCGCCATGCCGCGGCGATCATTTTGAGCATGTGTCAACCACAATCGCGTTACTACACCGCACATCCCTAATATTTACTAAGGCACTGCCTCTTATCGGCCTTACATGTTTTTCGTTAAGATTTACCGGTATAACAAAACT
>Ga0224511_10000230_pt1 | contig 23121 bp, 7 predicted proteins | sample SF_May12_sed_USG_2_FD_169988 | JGI IMG/M metagenome (GOLD analysis project Ga0224511, IMG submission 169988) | Sediment microbial communities from San Francisco Bay, California, United States - SF_May12_sed_USGS_8_1 | ecosystem: Environmental > Aquatic > Marine > Sediment | place: USA...
GTCAAAATTGAAACACGAATCGGATGCTTTCACGTTGTTAAATTCAAATTGAGATTTATTTGATGATTCCATTAATTCAGAACATAAGAGAATAACTCAGAGACGCTACACTTAAGGCCCCCACATTAAACTGCTTTTGTTTAGTTGAATCTTAAACAACATCACTATGTTTTGCTTTGTACTAGAAACAGGTGATTTTATGATGTCTTTGCAAATAATTGTGGTAAGAAATAGTTGTGTAGTTGTACATCATAATTTATTTAGTTCATGTTTGTTTTACTTATACGTGATAGGTATTTTGATTATATAAGATATAATAAGCTGAACCGAACTTAATTCGTATAACTGAAGATCGTTTTGTGAGTGTTTCCATTTTTCTCAGATTATAAAAAGTTGTTTAACCGTTCCGCGCCGTCAACTTACCATTCAATGGCTCTATATTGCCTTCAATTACAGATCCCCATCAGCCCAGTAACCACCTGGTCTTCAGCCACTACTCAGCCAATTATTGAAGAGTCAGATGTTTACTAGACGACGATAATAGCCCTTGAAAACTATATGTGCTGCCTAACAAGAATGTGTTAAGATCTCAACTTCAGAAATACCTACGGTAATTGCCTTCAGGAAAACGGAAAGTTCACGGACAGAGGAAACATGTGCGGATTTTGATTTCATAACATAAATACTTAAAATACATTAGATGTTGTATATTGGTTTAATACACAGTTATCATGTCACCATACTAGAGGAGAATAGCTTATACATGTTGAAAACAATATACAGTATATATTATATATATATAAAATTATAACATTCTTCTTTTTTAAATATCAGCCATAATACTTCAATAATCACTTAAACGGAAAATTAAACAGGGACATTTATTTTTTTTTAATTAAAAACACGTGGAAGCATACCTCGTACATGTATAATTATGTAAGCAATGACCAATACTAAACCACCGAAATAATTTTTAGTTTCAAAATTATAGTAAATATAAAATTAACAATGTCACAAAAGCTAAACAAGGCGCGGGATTAGGACAGACTCTGCAAACTGACAGATGCTAGACATTGACATTATTTGATGTTCAGTTGTTGCTTACCTCAAAGAATTTTATAAAACAAAATCAGCCAGCGGAGTTGAGGAGCTGGGAGTATAACGTATAACAACTCTGTTAAACAGGCATTAATTCCATAAGTTAAATAAAGAAGAATCTAAGCGATAAAATAGCGTCACAGCCATTATGGACTTTTCCGTGCCAACCTATCAGTAATTTAATGTGAAAGCTTTCTAACTATTAAACAAAATATTAACACGACTCGTAACATTGATAAATACACATTAGACAAAATGGTGTGTAATTTATGTTCCTTCTCTTACTGTGCAACATCAATAGGCATCTAAGCATGTTCTACACTTAAGACTCGTCATAAATTACCTTTAGGTTAATAGATTCTTGAATAACATCATTTATGTTCCTTTATACAACAAACAGGTGATTTTGTGCGAGTTTACATTAATAATGGTTAGTAATACATGTATTGACGTACGTATTAAATGTACATGTAGTGGTATAGTTGTTTTACTTTCATGTGTGTGGTGTTGTTAATTTTAATAATTCACAGAGCATAATTTTGTCAATTATACATAACGATTTGCGTACATTATCATGATCTTAAGACGCTGGTAGACTAAAGGTGTTTCTTCAAAAACTGTTTTTCTTTTGAATATACAATATACATGTTAATATAAAGACATACATTGTATTGACAACTTAAGTAAAGCAGAACATCGCGTCCATTGTGCAACCTATATAACGTAGTTTAATAAATCCCCTACACTAAAATCACAAAATCCCAGCATTATTAAATATATAGCAAATTTTCCTACCACAGGCGTCATTTCTTTAGGACATCTGATGACAATAAAACATTGTTAACAGTCCATTGTTGGTGACTGACAAATTCCAGTAATTTGTCGTTGCTGCCTCAGCTGTATAACAGCGTTAGCCTTTGGGTAATCTAAAGTGAGAAGCAGATAATTGAGATTTTGCAATATGCGCAAAACCTTGGGGTATAATATATGCGTAACATTTATCACTTACAACGCGTGCGTTTATTTATAACATACACCATTTCATAAACACTCTCAGCTTAATACTATTTAAGATACGGTAGGACCTAACTGTGCTTTAAATGACGTAAATTTCATCATTTTTTTAAAGTCGCAAATCGTACCATTATAATATTGACTACACCTAAGACTTTTGGAAATGATTAAATCAATCAATTGATTAATGAAAAATACTAGATAAATAAAAAGGATCCATGTTAATGATGTTAAAATATACAAATGGAAAGTGGGGTTTGTCGGAGATTCCTAATTTATTTAAATTGAACATAAACCTAATTAGCGATCACTGAGCAAATACAAAGCGTGCCCTAAATTAAAACGACATAAAGCCATGTCAACCTGTTAGAATCATATAACCAAAATATATCTAAGACCAAATTAAGTAAATATAAATGCTCCTGATATCATAATGGCGACGTGTGTTGTCCTCAAAGGAACTTTTAAAGAGTGTGTTGTACTTTACGACATAAACAGGGACTTGGCACATAAGCAGTTAATCTAAAACGATATGATGCAGTCTATGGTGGTCCAAGATGCCGCAGACAAAATAAATAATGAAAACAGACTGACACTCGATATAACTAACTTGGCGACAAAAGAGCATCTTTGTGGAATCCAATCAAGACAAGATGTCGTCACAACCACGTATGCTGAATGGGCAGTTGTATTTATTGCTGCAAGTTCAAAAGCGCTGATGTCCGGAGGTATAGCCAATTACATTTTCCAATCAAGCAAAGTCAACATCTATGCAAAAACGTCATGTGAACGATTTTGTAAGAGAAAAGGTTGTTGATGTAATTTCACAGAGAGAAATATTAAAAGACAAGTCTGACCTTTTTGGTCATAAACTAGTTGTCATGGCGTTATGTTGATAAACTCTACAATTAGTCTGCAACATATCATTGTCATTACCGTATTGCCAAGTCAAAGACCACATCAACAGTTAGGCAAATGCATATATTTTAAGTGTGTACAACAACACAACTTATTAATCAATGTTTCGAGTGGTCTTTTTTTATAATAATATAATATGTTAACAATAATTATAATGTGATGTCGGTTGCTATAAAAGCCTAACATGAAATAAAATTCATTCATAGCCAGCAAACCCGTGTACCTTATTGAACCATTTATCACTAGATGATCCAGGGGGCGCACCCGGCGCGAGCCCCCCTAACGGCCGTTGACCTATGAAACCCCTCCCCCCTCCTGTTGACAAAGTCCACTCTTACCGTAAGGTCAAATTCTGGATCCGCCACTGTTTATAATAGTTGCATTAACTACTTACATAAACTACTTTACATTCGATGTATTACTATTTCTTCGGTATGTTTGTTTCCTGAATGTAATAAACTGTAATTTGTTGCTAATTATATGCGTAACATAATGATAATTCATTCATCTAAAATGACACTGATTTTCAGAAAGACGGTGAGGCAAGGCGCAACATGGCATCGTTAAATACATACATAACTGATAAACCCCACTATTAGGTTATTTCGAAATCGAAAACATACTTTTCTTTTCATTTTCCCCTTGTAACTTACATATATATCAGAATGACAAAAGTATGTTGCAACAAGCTATGTTGCATCAGTTGTTGTTCTTTTTCTACCAGTTTCAGTGTGTCGATCGTATTTGACAACAATGCTCGAACACAATAATGCGTCCCCAATGATATTATTATTTCCTCACTGACACACCATTCTTTATATGTAGCATCACTACTCCTGATGGAATACAGAGACATGGGACAGAGATTCTTGATAGCCCAACTCTTGTGAGAATAAACATCTATTCACATGTCTATGGATGTTGGTCACACGTAAATGACGGTATCATTGTCTTAGCGTCAGAAATATCATTAACACATCTTGTTTATTCGCACATCTTTTTCATTGTGTTTATATAAAAGGAAAACTGCCGTCTTACACAAAAACGTTTTCTTTTACTATTCGAAACGAAGAGATATAAGTGTTCATTATTAAAACGCACTTTAAAAAAGAATCGTCCTTAAACAGTAAAAACGGGTATTTTAACCAGAAGGCTTCGAGTTCCTTAATCGTTACAATTTATAAAGTTGGTAGAGGATCACCAATTGATTTTTCAAGGAAAGTTTTATCAACTTAAGCTAAGCAGGGTGACTGTTGATATGGGGAACATAATTTGAACAACTTTTGTTGATGATCTCAAGGTGATGGTATTTACCAAATATAAAATCAATGGGCATTGTGGTTTTAGAGAAAAAATTATTAACAATTTATTTTTGTAACCCTTTTTTAGATCCCTTGACTTAATTATGTAACTACACTATAACTTGAACCGTTTCGAATAACAGTCGTAACAAAAGTTATTGTCACAATAAAGTAAGTAGTGACGTGTTCCCAGTATCAAACAGAGCTTAAACGTAGATAATCTCTAAAAAGGCCTTCAAACACGTACTAATTGTATGTGGTTTAAGTTTTGAAAATATATTTCCGCTCTTGCGCTAGGTAGCTTCCATGGTTTGGCATTTTTCATAACCATTGATGAGCGGTTTCAATAAAACCCGAGGCTGCTACTACCCCCATGCAATTTAGGCTTCCTGAGGACTGCCTTTTGTGCAGATTAAATAATTATATCTGTGTTTATGGTGTAAATCGTTTCACCTGTCTTGTGTGTTACTCTGCAGTTTATAAAACAAGTGAATGAGCTGGTTGTATTAAAGTGTTATTTATTTTTAGATAAGCGCAGCAACATATAGTTCACTTTTATTTGTCAATGTTGATGCACTAAGATCTTTTATACTAGTGTTCACAACCAGTGAAGAGATGAGTACATTTTGAACAAAGTGCGGCTTTTTACCACTTCCGTGTTTTTAACAGTTATAGGGTTCCCCTAAAAATATAAAACCAGCGTTGTTTTGAATGTAAAGATAATTATTTTAAGAAAAGAAAGTTAGATGTGGAGATGATTGTTTGAGGATCACAGTTGCCTTAATATCTCCCAGCCGATACGATTGGGTATGTTTGTTGTTCAATCTACACCCACACGATTATTACAAACACGTGGTTTTAAGTGATGGTCCAAGGTGAAGGGTAGTGTTCTATGTTATGAATGTGTAAAGAACCACAGTATTTTTTTGGGTCCTATGCATTTAGATGCAGTAATTGTCCAGCGTGCTCAATTTAACTGTTTCAACGCTATGCATTGAACCATTAACACACACTTGCCAATTTTGCGGGCCACAAGGCCAAAACTTGCACACATAATGACACTGAGTAATAAATAAAAAATATAGTGTTTTGACAATGTGTAACAGTAGTTTTCTTTCTTCTTCTGGTAAATTTTTTCTAAATGCGATCATTTATCACCGGTGCGTTGAAGGCAATAAGCAATATGGAAGTACGCCATTTGTGGGCTTTAATCACCGGGTAAGTGTGTAATACTCGAGCGTAGTGTTCCTGCCTACCAGAAGTGTCGAACATGTAATGTAAGTCTTCAGAGCTAATGTATTGGTCTAGAAAACCGGTGTTTTGTCTCACGTTTTACACTAGCCACATGTCAGGCCGCCGTTTGCGTGATGACATCGCTTACACGTTCATTAATAAGATTAGACTGTTTAATGAGTTTAAGCATCTGCACATCACATGGAAAATGAACATTAATTATATATATTAGGCGTTTTCCCTTTTAGGATGTTCCTTTTTGTCATATTCATTTCTCAATATATCTGAGTTATTATTTTAAATACTTCAGCGTTTCATGTTTAGCAATACACACACGGAAAAGGCTAAAAGCGTATTAGTATGCCTTTATAAATACCATGGTAAATAATATATAAAGACTTCGACCTTTGCCATAACAAGCCACACGAGGAATGATACACCTTTGTTCCTGTACTTTTCACAAAGTGTCTCGTTAGGGGCAGCAACGAGAAATTGCTGGAACTTGCAGTCAACATCAATGGTTTTATAAGAATGTTTTATTGTAGCACTTATCCCCCAAGGAATAAAAAATCCGAAGTTTAAAATTGGCCATACATTTGATAAAGAGAGAACTACGTTTTCTATGTTTAAAACAAGGCGTATACTTTTGTTATCTAAAATGAGCATTCCAAATCGGTATACCAACCGCATTTGGACTTCAAGGTTTAAAGAGAAAATGTAAGAATGCTACACAATACTTAGGTGTCAGTTCATACAAACACCAGACGGTGAATTTATAAAAAAAATAGTTTTTGCTCCAACTCAAGATTGGTTGCCACGCTTTTTTCGGCAAATAGGTGTTTCCTCTGCAAGCAACCTATATAGGCTACAGTATTTTTTGATTTCAAACATGCAGCATTGCTTTTAAACCACTGTCAAAATCGTCAATGTTTTTTCTGTGTTTATTTCATTTCTCAACGCCTTTCGGTCGTATACCTCTCAAATATACTGGGTATTGCACTCTGTTTGCTAGAAATAACTTGTTGACTTTAATGTGCTTGCATTCCTTAAGACAGAAACATATGCTAAAGATAAAACCATGAATCATTATTAAGGGGTAAACCACGGAGTCCCCAGAGCTCTAAGCGTTCAAAGTGAAAACATTTCATAGAAGTCAGCCATACTCATAATAGAAGATATCCATCCAAAACAAACACACATCATGTATGTATAAAACAAGGCTTATTTCCCTGCTGTTGACGTCTCATTCTAAACTAACTAGCCATAACAACACCCAACTTCAAGAAGAAATATATAGCAAAATATAAATCGTACCAGTGTTGCTTAAAATATACGCTAAATTAAAAACTTACATGGAATCATAAATATTCATTTTAAATTACATTAAATCACACTAATAAATATATAAATGTGACATAAAACAGACATATTTTACCCGTTTTACCGTTCTTTTATGGGAACGTCAATGAAAGATAAACAAACTTTTGTTTTAAACTAGTTTTCAAATATCAGTACATTGTATGGCAACAACGTCTTAAACACTATGATACTCAGTTTTTGTAACATTTTCAACCATAACAAATAATTGGAATGCTCTATTATAGTAACGTGTACGAATTGCTTAAATGTAACCAGTCATTTGACTGCGCCCAATATTGTTGTTTTCTGTTGTGAGTTACCTGCCTTGCATGTTAATTAAATAATTGAAGCAAATATGAAATTATCAATGAACCTGTTGGAATTATATTGTTTTCTTTCCACAGACATGTACACAACACTACTAGATAACATTAAAAGGCGCAAGTACTAAAATATTTATACCCGTGTTCAGATGTTCACAAACAGTGGGACTCTTTGACCCAAGCCATGGTGCCTTACAAGTTCCCTTTAAATGTTAATACCTGTTTGTTCTAACAGTTGTAGAGTTACCCACGAAAGATCAAACAAGTGCTCGGTTGTTTGGTACATTGTATATAACGATGATGGTTCCAATACGATAACGATGGATGTGAAGATAGTTTTCTGAGGATCACTATTGTCTGAATGTCTACCAGCCGATCAGATCGGGTCTGTTTGTTGTTCAATCTCTGCACAAACGATCATTTGGTTTTACCGGTACAATGTGGGGCCAAGCTAAACTATAGGGTCTGAGTGCTTTTAGAAGCAATCCTAATTTCAATACTTACAAGTATTAAATATCAGTATACTAGTGACCGTTGAAAAGCAAATCAAATATAGGTCGAACAAAATCATTGGATAATGAATAAGTATGGCATGGCTATTTTTAGCACTGTAAACCTCTGCAGAAAGACTGATATCAGCCGAACAATTTCTGCAAATACAATGACACCAATGCGTTTTGACAGTGAACAACAATAGTGCAAGCAGTTTTTTTTATATTTTGCGTAAATGTTTTTTAAATACGTAACTTAGAACCGTTGCTTCGAACGCGATAAACAATATGGAAGAACCATAATCGATGGTTGCATCAACCAGTGACTGTGTGGTACTCTTAGTGTGTTTCCTTCTTCCTAACAGAAATGTAATGTATGTGTCTAGAGACCTATTTTTATGTAGAAAACCGGATTGCAGTCTCGCTTCCGCAATTGCAGCATATCCGTCAAACAGACATGCTCGCGTTGACGCCGCTTACATAAATAAGCAAACCAGTAATGATGCTTAATGATGGTGTAGCATCAGACATCAGACGATAAAAAGCATCCATTAACCGCGTTTGTAAGGGCCATTTTGTCGCGGTGACCTAAATCTTGACCTTGTCGGCATTGTCTGACGTGTTAGCCTTATGCTTTGTTTATGCATTTCATTCAGGCAATACTACCTGAGAGGTTTCTCTTTTTCTCAGATTCATTGAACATCCTTTTAATTCACCATAACGCTTTTACCGGTTACTCAGGCGCGTAGCTAGCCTATAAAGAATGTGGATTCAAAATAATCTAGGGGGGTCAGGGGGCATGCCCCCCCCCTAAATTTTTTGAAATAAATGGTGCAATTTGGTGCGTTTTGGGGCCTCCGGAGAGCTTTCTTGACCAAAGAAAATCCATTTTTTTAGCATAAAAATGGAGATGAATAGCTTTACTTTCGTTTATTTCAACTAATTAACAGATCTGGCGAACGCGGCTGAATTTCAAACCACATTTTTTTTACTAAATTTTTTTTGGTCAAAATAATGTGGATTCAGCTGCGTACTCGCGTATAGGCAGCTACGCGCCTGCCGGTTACCTTTCATAAGTCAATGCTCAAAAATGTTTCAGGAGTTCAGATTGAGAAATATGGAAAATGCTGAATCGTTTGAACAATGACTGTTAAGAAAGCCTATTTGTATAATTAAAAGAAAAGCCGCCTGGTTGCAAGGTACATGTACTTCCAAAATCCTCAACAAAACGGTAGTTAGTTGCATAAAAAGCTTTAAGTTAGTCGTAATATAGACATTACATTTACAAAAGTAATATTTAGTTTAAAGAACTAAACTTCTAAATGTTTAGGATTATCTAAATGTAACCTTATGTTATTTATTGAATTTCTGCATTGACATTAAATTATTGCGTTCTACAAAACATAACATTCCCTTTAGAATGGACCGTTCTACAACTGTCAATCATGATCATTAATAACAGTACATGATCCATTTTAATCCAATGGGTTAGGACTATATTGTCAGGTGACAATCTGACCTAGTATAAACAATAGAATGCGTGCTTCCTGTTTGTGATAAACCTTATCACAAGAACAATGGATTTTAGCTAATGTGGGCGGAGATGAAAAATTTGTGGAACTAAGCATAAGGCCCCCGATTACAACCCCATTCATTTCTTCGGTACAAACAATGCTAGAACTACTCATAATCGTGTCCTTGTAATTACTACATTTTAATAAATATTGCTCTTATCAGTGTGCGTTTTTGTATTAGCTTTAATAAACCAAGGGTTACCAAAAATCGAAGATCTAAGAAATTTGAGATGTTTCATGAGATATTCACGTTTTCATTCAACCCCTTTCACAAAGTGTCTCATTAGAGACAGCAAAGACAAATTGCCGGCACTTTAAGTCAACAGCAATGGTTTTATAACAATGTTTTATTGTCGCCACATATCCCCCAAGAAATCAAGAAACCGAGATACGAAATTAGCCATACCTTTGATAAGGAGTTATACTACTTTTAGGATATTTCAAATAAGTCAAGCACGTTGTCTTATCTGCTTTGAACAGTGTATAGCATTCGTCTGGCGGAGACAAGAGCCACACAAATAAATTAATATTTATATCAATACTGTGTACGTTTGAGCCTTAAAGATTGAAAGGATAGATAATTACGAGTATTAAACTTCATTTTCTGAATCAAATATACCACATGTGTACGAATAAACTAGTTGTTTTTTTTCTTCTGAATTTCTAAAACGTAACTATGATGAATTCTTTTTTCTTATGGAAATCACGACGATCAATCGTAAACAATAATTTTCTTCATAGATTCATGCAAGCTAGGGTAAGATATCATAACAGTGTTTAGAGTTTAGAGACATAAAGTTAAGTAATTTAGTGTGCAATTCATAAATACATTACACGTACATTTCATTGCTTGTTATGTCTCTTACAGCATACTATTTTGCTTGGAATTCCCCCACAAAAGCGATTTGAGATTTTAGATGTAGAAAACATTTGGTATGAACGAGGTGTTGACTGGTAAAGTCGTCAGTCAATGACGATGCCGCCTTTATTGCTTTCCTCAACGCGTTTTGGGCGGCGTGTACCTGTCTAATACATTCCTTATTTTATTGCAAACTGTTTCCTAGATGTGACTTGTTGACATTAATTTGTTTGCATTGGTAAACACAGAATTCGAGAAACATGGCAATGATCAGTGTCAGAACACTATTCGTGGTTTGTTTTCACGAAAATCAAGGCTGTCTTTGAAAGCAAACTATTGAAATTGTTTAAAAGTGGTAGTTTAATCACAGACACACAAAATCTCCAGCCACTGAAAATGCAATAAGGACTACTACAACCTTTGATTAAGATAACAAATCGTTGTTATGAGAACCACTGTTTCTTGATAGTGTGAATGGCAGATAACGGGGATTATTGTGCCTGTTTCTTGTTAAATCTGCAATAAAATAATACGTCTTACAACTGGACTAGACGTCTACAAGTGTTCTGTCTGGCTACACGATAAGAAAACCTACAAGATGTTGGAACGTTTGGTTCAACTGGCATTTGGTTAAAATGATGCAATATGTCCTGCCTTCAGCAGCTGTTGTTTTGTAAATAACTGTATGTTGACCTTTTGTTTAGTTCTGCTATATGTGTCTGTGTTGCACCTGGGTATCAGGATTCACAATTCTGAATTTTTATTATTTCTAAAGTAATATATCAAAAATTAATCATGACTTAAAAAATTAAGGTTGCAAACGCGGTAACTATCCAGTTGTAGAATTCTGTTAAGCAAACACTTGATGCCCACTAGAAAATTAATCTGGTTTTCCATATTAGAAAAAAATATGACACATTATTAAGGGGTTTCTTAAATTGATAGTTAAGCTGAGTTTTATAGCATGATCATCATCAATGTATCATTCCAATAAAGGCTGTGAGCATTTATTATTTACTAGCTTCTTGTTTATTTCCCAAATGAATTTCTGTTTTCAACGTATTTTAGGAAATCAATTTCACTAATTGGGGCACATTGCAGATTGAAATATCATTCAAGAGCGGCCTGAAGGCCAGTTCATACAAGAAATATCTATAAACGTCACCTGCAGATCAATTGTAGATGTGTTACTTGAATAGTGGCGAAGGCGGCAGCAGTATCCTTCGTACAATCGTTTTGGCTGCATCGAAAAGTTAAGAAAGGAATATTGGAAACTTTACTAGGTAGTTTTCGCAATCAAGTTTGTATGTTAACTATATTGGCAGCATTTAAACAGTATACATAAATTGATCTTTTTTGACTACTGCTATCATACTCGTATGCCATGGTATATGCAACGCTGTATAAGGCAAACTATACATGTTCATATTTGGGCGTGAGGCTTTTGTAAAGATACAATTAACTAACTATTTTGATTATTATTATCAGAATTACATTATAGAAAGGGGGTTAATATAATATCAATCTTAACGACGGTGCCTTTCGTTTTGTACGTGATGACTTATCACTCCTACATAGGTGTATGGTTGCAAAGGAAACACTTCGTACAGACATTCCAGACAAAGACAATACAACCCAAGACTGAACATTGCACATCGTATATAGCACCTTTAGCAACATAACAGGCCATTTCTATCCAGTAAATAACATTTTTGCACATAATTATGTTTATGCACAATGTAAACCGAATCACAAATCAACATTTACACCTTTGTTTCTATTGCTTCTATATCTTTAACCAGACGAAGAAGTGTTATTACCCAAATGAACAGCATTATTCGTATCACCGCGCAATGATTATGGGTATTATGACTTCAGAATTAAAAGAATGATGCTACTTTAAGACAGAGTTTCATAATATAACTGGCACTTTCGGTTTGACCTCGACCTCTTTCGAATTTCGCACACTTAAACAGCATTAATGTTGTTCTTATTCCAATAAACATCCACTACATGTATATAAAGCCAAACATAATAAATGAGACTGGAAATTTAAACATTGTGTAAAAGATGCTTGATTCTACAAAAATGCATGTTGTTTATTGTTTTCATTTCTAAAGCCTTTTCCCTGAATTTGCTCTAATCAAAGCATAATTATGCTCATGCCATTTTGTTTATACATTGCACTTCAGCAAATATGTCATGTCAAAGTAAAGTTATACCAACATACAGTAACCTAACACATAAACATATGTGGTTTGCGCATTTGAACGCTTTTCTTGGCATGTTCAGCTACCTTGCTACTGTAGGAGGTTACACATTATCCGAATTTTCCAACACCATATTCTTAGATCCGCACAGTTCAATAACAGTTTTTGCCGCATTCATGGGGAGAGAAGTAATACTACCTAAAGTATTACAGATTACATATGCAATGAGTGTAAGATTATAAATAAAGCACATCCCCTTTTACATTTTCTGTAAAATGTTTCTTAATTCATTTTAACAAAACTACCGCGTAAAGAGTCGGAATCATCCGAATACCAAGTGCTTACCAAAAACTGCCAAACAAAACGTGTATAATTCAAGTATAACTGACTCACCTCAAGTATTTATATTTTTCTACAACAACTGTAACTAAATGTATTGAATTTAACCAATGAATCCGATGACATCTCCCGCTCAGGGACATTCTACAAGTTCAGTATCCCCCCAGCCAGACACTACTCGTGTATCTGTCAAGGCATTGTGTAGTATGTGTCATGTTGAAGCAGACAAGATCAAACCGAACTAGTTGCCGGTTCCCTTTTTACCGTCCAGTCCAAAATTGCAGCACAAACCATCTGAGAAAAAGGGAAAGTCCTTGGGAAGCATGGCCTGCATTGGGGGAACAGCAGCCATGGTTTTATTGAAGCTGTTCAGCAATGGTAATGAATGATGCCACACAACGGACGCCCGGTAGCGCATGAGCGGAACTCTATTTTCACAAGTTAACAACATACAATCCATGACCACCAACACAAACACTGTACACAAAGACATTCAAATATATGTATCACATGTCTTGCTCAATGGAAGCGGCCAACCTTCTCTGTGTCACAGGGCAATACTGTCCCCGTAATCGGGCATTGCCACCAGATTGACAATGACAGATATGTCTCTCTTACACTGTTGCAGGCATATCATTTACCAAGCAATGATAAATGCATATGCATCAGCAATGCCCTTTACCTATAGATCAGAGACGTTTCTGATACTCTTTACGTAGCACTATTGGCCAATAAACATTATACTGGTTCGATACGTTATTCCATTGCAGCTGCGTTTATTGTGTATATGATATATAATCATATATATAATAATATGTTTATTTGAAAAGAGGCAAAACACTAGCGCAAATGTGAAGTTTATAATAAGTAAAGCACACTAAACCTACTTTACACGTCGTCGCCTTATTTCCAAAGGCACGTAACTCATTTTTTTGACATGATTTACCACCAACGGCTGGTGCACGAACAGCTGCACTAACATCTGATGTCTCACATGTGGTTTAGCAATGTTTCATACAAAACACACGACATTCATGATTATACGTAAAATCCTATTTACATGCATTGTTTAAATAAGATATCAATAACGTTTGATTGTGTTTCAACTGGCATTTAGTCCGCTTCAACAATCGACTCCAACAATTTCCACCTGTCCAGTAAATGGATACTCTTTAAATGAAAACAATGAACTATTTTAATGTCACTTAAGTTATTTGTAGATAAGGCAATAATACAGATAGGCAATATTTACATGTCCCTGACAATTTATCTTAGATAAATATCCATCTATCTGAAAGGATTGCCAATTATACATTGCTTATTTTCTTGCTAAGATAGAACAGTCTAGAACTACTGGTATTTGTCATGATCGTTCATTCATATTTTTAAACATACATAAATTAATACTCTGCTTATGCTAATAAAACTAGAAATCTAAAATCTACATTTACAAGGGAAGTTGCACCTACTTTTTATACGCACCAAAATGTAATTTTAATACATGATGTATTCGGTGAGCCTTTATTACATGTACGTATTTTAGGCTTATTACACTGCTGATTTTTCTCAAATGACAAGAAAAAGTACGGAATGTCTGAAAGTCTTGGTAACTTGTATCATCTTACCATTCCTTGTGTGACTACAAGTTTTGTTTTTGTTATTGCATGACATCATATATCATTTTGTTCGTTCTGTGGTGTTCTGAATTGTATGTTGTTTTGTTTGAAAATGGAGTTCCGCTCATGCACATGGTGGCGTCGATGGTATAGCATCTTTTGTTACCATTGATGAACAGCTTTAACACAACCGAAGCTGCTGAATCCTTAAGTAAAATATGCTCCCAGATGTCGTTCTATTTCTCTTAGATTTATTGAAACACTTTTGGATCATAGTATGCACTAGACTTACGTATCTTGGAACTATCGAAATTAAAACTAGATCGTCAAGACAAGTGTTTCCACTAATCAGAAGCTCGCCTATTAGCATGCCCAATTATCGTAATAAAGTATACATATTAATATCATTTGGAAACAACCCTTGCGATCTCATCATAATAACAACTTCGTACAACATTATTTGTGCATTATTTAAAAACAACATGTATGCACCAGACAAATGATTAATGCTGGTGCCTCTCGCCGTAGGACGAATACCACCTGTTGCACGGCGCACGTACATAAAGCAGGATAATTCCTCTCCAAGCCAGATTGCATTACTACCAGATCACTCGCCTGTAATTAGCTGCTTTGTAATACAATTAGAATACGGCAGATATCTACCTGACGTCCTGGATAAGCAACACAACATTAGAAACGATAATGTGTTGCAATGTAGGTTTAGGGACTTGATTTATATTAAAATTATCTTTTTCCCAAAAATTCAAATCTAGGTCAAATATTTAGTTGAAAAATAATTACGTTTTCAAAACCTTGCTGTCCACTAACAAGTATAAGTTGTTGAGCTGTGTTTGTTGGGGCGGCCATAGGCCGCCACAACAATCAGCTCAACAACTTACTTGTTGCACACCCTTTCATCTAGCTATAAAAATGTCCAAATGTAATTAACAATGTCAAATACAATTAACCGGTGACACAATTAAGATAAAAATAGGCTTTCTCTGGGAGACAATTTAGATAAAAAGAAGCTATACCTTTTTGGTAAGGGGTTTGTTGAATAAAACAAGTGGCTGGTATTAAATTACCCTGGTAAATATATTATGCGACATTTCTAGGAATATAATTGAAATCATGGCAATGAGGGTTCAATTTGTTAATTCTGAATATATTTATGAATGAATTAAAGAATTCGATTTTGATTGATTCTTTATATTATGTTTAACTTGATTTTATTTAGTTGATGTTTTTAACTGTGTACTCTCCCGCAAACTGTTAGTCACTATTCAGCGACTAAATGAGAAAATTTCAACACAGTGTCTTCTTTCTGTACACGCTGTCACATAAATCTTCACCGATGACCTTTCAGGTTAATTTTTCTTGGGCTTATCAGCATACAGCCGCGCAATTATCAGCATTGTGACATGAAGTTTTCTGGTATAAGTATTTCAAATGAAAATCCCATTCCGTGCTGATTTAGGCAACAAATGAACGTAATTTCTGATAGGCGGAAAAGCAATGGCACATGCTGTTAGGTATCTTAAATTAATAGTTGAATGAAACTTGGTGACACAGCGCCCATAAAGTCATCATTTACATTAAGGCTATGAGCATTATTTACAGGCATAGTGTTAATTTCCCAGATGTATTTCTGGTTTCAACAAGTTTGTCAATCCCTTTCACTAAGTGTGCACATTGCAGCCACAAACATCGTGCATGTAGTCAAGTTCATACAAGTAAGGTCTGTTAATTTCATTCCAAAAAATATTACCCTCAAAGACCTTAAAACGAACACCATTTCTGTAAAAACATCGAAAGAATATATATCAAGAGATGTTCAAAGAAATATTTCAGACAAGGTCAAGTGTAAGGGCATCGTGACAAAATGGCTCGTAAAAACAAACACAGTTAGCTTAACAAGAAACACGCAGCAAAAGACGTAACGAACATTTAACATTAACTTTTTGAAATGTTGTGTACGTCGTAGGCATTTAGACTAAGTATTGACAGCATGCACACTTTTAACAAGGTTCCACACCAGGCTAGCTTTTGTGATTACCAAACAATGTGTGTGCGTTTTTATTTCCGCATACGGCGTTAATGAAAATCTCTACACTCCTGGCACTTTCTTTGAGAGAAACACCGTGAACGTTGTGTTGAATGACGTGTTTAAAATGACATATCATTTTATAAGCCAACGTATGCGAATCAACGTTTTATAAAGAGCCTTTGCATAGGGAAACGCATATTCATGAATAAACTGTTTATCTTTCAGAATTATGTGCATCTTTAAAATTATTAACCCTCGAAAGGGACATTGTTGACACCTAACCAGTACTCGTAGACAAAGGGGTATATCTTTAAGTTCTATACAGTTGTTTCTAGCCTTAAGTCTACAGGGAAGTCATCAGTAAAAGGAAAATGGCAAACAAATGCAAATCATATAAACGTCACAGAAGCATAGCCGTGATGCCCTGAAACTACAACTTTTTAAGCTCCTCCCCAAGCGGCATATTTTCTTTCATCTTGTGATAAGGTTTATCACAAACAGGAAGTATGCTTTCTTTCGTATTTTCTAGGTCATCCTGTCACCTAACAATATAATCCTAATCTATTGGATTAAAATTGACCATGTACAGTTATAAATGATCATGATTGACAGTTGTGGAACTGTCCATTGGTGATACGTCGGAACGGCATGCGTGTGACTCTGTGGGAGGGGTGGGGTTGCCATTCTCTGGATCGTCCAGACAACCTCATCAACGGTGTGCACATCCATTACATTATTGGCACTATTGTAAGACAAAGGAAGCACTGCTGAGAGGTATTACACACTTACACTGTGATGGAAAATCCAAATAAAGCACTACCCCATCAGTCTGCAGCCGTCACACAGCCGTATTCTCTCTGTGTTAGGACATTGACGCCAGATGATTTACAATGACAGAATTGTCTCGCTTACACAATTACAGGCAGAATAGCATTTGCTAAGCGATGATCAATGCATGTGCGTATACAACTGCCTTAAACTAGAGGTCGGAGAATGTTGTGATAGTTTTTCCATAAAAACAATATTGGTCAATAAACACAGTGGTATTCCTTACGTGCATTTTGCTGTGACAGCTGCGTTTAATACCATATTATGAAGCGGATCACAACGAACATATCTAATCAAAACAAAACAATGGTCCATTTTAACTGAACGTTAACTGTATTCTATGTAAAGCAAATTGTCATTCAATAGAAGAGAGACAATGCATACGCTACTGAGCTTCTTTTCAGTTATGAGGCCTTTTTCGATTGGCAGATTAATCCCTTACTATACATTCATTGATAGTAATTATATACTTTCAAAGTTTATATTCCATCAATATTCGTATCCATTCTGTACTTAACCGCTTTATATCTAATTTCAATGTGGGTGCTAACAATGTATTCGTTTATGTGCTATATATGGAAAAAAAATACTATTGTAACTAGAGCAAAAGTAAACTAAAATTTGTCCTGCATCAAAAAATAATTGAACTGACGTTATAATCACACGTTTATACAACCCTACGTTTATCACGTTATACATGTACTATTCTTTGCCCGTATTTAGTATTCAGTTATTTCTGCTACATGTTAATCCTTTGACAAGGTGTTTTATCTCTTAGTGACTGTGTATTCCAACTCTGAGATGTTACAAACTTGTTATGTGATTGATTGAATTGATTGATTGATTGATTGATTGATTGATTGATTTTTCATTCAGTTATTTCTGCTACGTGTTAATACTCTGAGCATGTGTTTTACTGTATCTCATAGTTTTTTATTCGAATTGTAACAAACGTGTTATGTGAGTGTAGGATGATGTAAAGAAGTTCATGAATTGATTATGATGAGTGCACTTATTCAAATCTCTCCCTAGAGTTACATTTGTAACTGGTGTAACAATTCGTAAAAAAAAATATTTTTTTTAATTTTGCTTCAGTTGTTTTGCCTTGTTATTAGATAAGAAAAATCCCCGTGTGTTCACACATATCGGTATGATGTACCTGGCAATTACATTTATTTGTCTGACAAAGAGCTTGCGAATAAATTATTGCATAGTTCAGGCTTACGGATAGCACACAATCTAGAAATACGTGTCAATAGTGTACATTCGAGTGGTACATCAATTATACTGTACGAATGCAAAAAGATGTTAAGCTTCGTTTACCAGTAAATCACATTTTTTAATTTCCAAATAGTTTGCAATTATACTTAATTTACTTACTGTGGGCCACATTATGCTAAATGTATTTAAATTGACAAGGCAGGTGGGGAATTTCAACAAGACTAGGTTACTTTATCACCAAGGCATTTCTTGTGTGTTTGCAACATTGATTCTTTGAACATTCAATGTCTTCAATTAAACTACAAATCTCGTTACATGTTGTAATAACTTTATTGCATTTTTTGAACATAAATATAGAGTAATGATGATGTAAACATTTATCTTGAAGACACTTGTTCCATCTCCACTAGGCGTTGTGCACAATAGATGTAATCCGGAACTCGGTAGTTAATGGAAAAACCCAGCTTATATAGGGGTACAAACAAACGTGGCCTATTTCATTCTATTGAAAAGCACATACTGTATCATTAATTGTACGCCGTATAGACATTTTATTGGTCGAATGTCACTTACATAACTGTTAATCTTTGTTTGTGCCTCTCGCTAAGCTGGGTTTTTCCATCAATAACCAGTTACGGATAAAGTCTATTACGTGTAGATTATATAGTATTCCTTTTTTCCTTTGCTATATAATTAGTATCATAATTAAAACCGAACATATACGATAGTGTTCATACAAGCAACCACACAAATCAACCCAAATTGTATAAATTAACAAAATATGAAAAAGATACGTTTCATATATTACAACTGGGCTTGTACTCACCTCGCCAAATACATGGTTTTAGCTCTCAAATTGTTTTCTGTATATTCCCTTTTAGGGCAAACATTACGATAACGTCGACTTACCATTATTTTAATATATACATTTAATACAGAAATAACAACTGAACTCTAAATGATGTAACCTTTTTAACATAATTTAGAAAAAAACATTTTTAGACCAGACAATAATTATAATGATTATATTTCATGCCTTTCGCAATTCGACGGACAACACATGTTGCATGGTACGCACACACAAAACAGGCTAATTCCCCTCCAAGCCAGATTGTACATTTACCTGATCACTCCGGTGTAATTATCTGCTTTGTAATACATTTAGAATACTGGAGATATCTATCTGATCTCGAAGGTAAGCAACGCGGAAATAGGAAACATGATTATGTTGCAATACAGGTGCTAGGGTACTTGTCAAGCATTTGCTGTATTTCACTCTCTTTTTGCTTTCTTACTATCTCAAAGCTATGTTGTATATCTAAATATCAATATAACTAAAATGCGATCATGTTATGCAGTACAGTTTAGCTAAGGACTTACATATTCATCGATTAAAAGGACCCCGAAGACCCTTGTCAAGCATCTGGGAACAACCATAACTATCAAGCGATATCGAGAGTAGGCCACACACAGATCGGTTCTGTAAAGTTTCATTAAATTTGGCCAAGCAATTAAGTAAGAGAATTCATTCAAAAAGTTGTCTGCATAATTTTACTTTAAACATGTGGTAATTAGGGCAGCGTTAAATTTTACTTCAGGGTTATTATTATAACAATTATCGTGTAAAAGATGTGTTCATATAAACAAGAGGGCCCACAGGGCCCTTCGTCGCTCACCTGAGGAAAAGGTCAAAGGTCACAGTGGAGCTATTTACAGAGGACCACTAATGTTGTCCACCAAATATTGGTAGAGGACCTCTAGATGATGTTATACATCAAATATGAAAGCTCTGGGCCTTGTACTTTCAGAGAAGACGATTTTTGAAAATTGCATTTTTAAAACCTATTTTTTATGGGGACCACCCAGGGTTTATCCTGTTGAGTTTGGTCAAATTCCCATTAGCGGTTCAAGAGAAGAAGTCATTTGAAGTTTTCCTTATATAATTCAATGTTAAATTGTAACCCCCCGGGTGGGATCAATTTTGACCCCCGTGGCATAATTTGAACAACTTTGGTAGAGGACCTCTAGATGATGCTATATACCTAATATGAAAGTTCTGGGCCTTGTAGTTTCTGACAAGAAGATTTTTGAAAGTTTCATTTTAAAAACCTATTTATTGACCCCGTGACCTACTTATGCAACCAAGTGGAACGGTTTGAACAACTTTGATAGGGGACCACCCAGGGATCATTCTTGTGAAGTTTGGTCAAATTCCCATTAGTGGTTAAGAGAAGATGTCGTTCGAAAATTTCCTTATATAAATCAATGTAAAAGTGTGACCCCTGGGGCAGGGTCAATTTTGACCCCAGGGGCATAATTTGAACAAATTTGGTAGAGGACCTCTAGATGATGCTATATACTAAATATTAAAGCTCTGGGCCTCGATGATTCGGTCAAGAAGATTTTTGAAAAATGCATTTTGAAAACCTATTTTGTTGACCCTGTGACCTACTTATGCAACCAACTGGAACGGTTTGAACAATTTTCATAGGGGACTACCCAGGGATCATTCCTGTGAAGTTTGGTCAAAATCCAATAAGCGGTTTCAGAGGAGATGTTGCTTAAAGAAATTGTTGACGGACGCACTCACGGACGATGGACGACGGACAATGGGCCATCACAATAGCTCACATTGAGCACTTTGTGCTCAGGTGAGCTAAAATTCAATCAGCTGCGCTTAAGGCCTTCTACCTTCCTCAGTCTGACCAACCAGGCCTTAAACGTGCATATTGCACTCAATGCCATGTTTTATTTGTTGAATATAAGCATATATAAGTATATTTTTGTAAGGAGAGATATTATGAAACAACCTGTATTTCGATATGCAATGTTCTCGGGAGAAATAATCCAAGCACTTATCATATATATGTAACCAAATGCGTCACTGCCCTCGTTTTTTCTACTTATCTTAAAATGTTAAAATTATGCATAACAAGACCTGTGCAATGTTCAGATCGTTTGCTATAAACAGTTTTAAAGTTGTTTGTTGAGATTGCGTGTAGTCTTCAAAGAACTCCATTTAATGAATATAAGAGCAGTTAGTCCCTATGGACATTCCTTGCAATATTTCCGTATAGCTAAAAGCATGGCATCAAAGACAACGTAATTGTAATTACAGGTACAGCTATCATGAACGAAAGCAGAAAGCAAAAAGACACAAAAGCCGTCTGACAGTATATAACGTTTTCTATCTCGGCAAACAGTGTAAGCTGCAAATAGCTGTCTTTAGTGCGCTAGTACCTAGATTGCATGGCGTCGCGACACAAAAACAACATTTATGACAACATACGAATATAACTCCGCAGCTGCGTCTCCTTCACATAACATAAAATGTACAGTTATGCAACCATGTAATAAACGTATCGGTGCTTCGACAAATGCGGGAAAGTACGTAACGTCAAACATTGCATGTGCGCGTAGCCAGCGATACACGAAATATTCAGTCGTTTGATTGGTCCATATGAAGCTGTGTGTTGTGACGTTACGCTAATTCCCGTCGTTTGTTGAACCAAACGTCATTTAGATGGTTCGACAAACCGGTGCAGTAACGGACAAAAAATGTTAAAAAATGCCAATGGGTGCTGTGTATTTAGACAAACTTTGATTAGTCGTGAGGAACGCAGATTTATTGGATTTTTACCCAAATAACTCTTTTTCAAGTATATATTATACAACTATAAATTGTCCATGCATTGACAACAACTAAAGAACTGGCAAAAATGTAACAATATTTGTAGGAGTCCACCATACCATGTTGTGTGGTTTCAAAGAAGATTAACTCTGCTATGTTGGTCGGGTTTCCAGAACTAAACACATTGTATATAGCCAGGCTTTAACACCGTGGTTGTCCCCATTCCTAGGGCGAATGTCTGCTCGCTAATATTCATAGGAAGGCCATTAACTGTCTGACTTCTGACATACATGCTAGCATAGAAGCCTGAATTACGATACACTTAACACAATCCTCTGATATAGTTTGATCCTGGACCTCATATTTATTGATTTGTTATCTTTTACAGTTTTTGTGTTATTAAAAAACAGATTGGCGAATGTCCTGAACAAAACGAATTTATGTATATCCCGATATCAATAGTGAGCTACCTTCATACTGTTGTCGCGAATCCTCTATGAAGTGGCTACCGATATTCATTTTTCATTTTAACATACCACAGATAACAAATATGTACGCATTTCCTAATATTTACAATTACAATTTTTTCTAAAAAGGAAAAAAGACTTTAAAGTAATTTGACCGACTAGGTTAAGGTGCAGTCACACTACAGCGTATGATAGAACGTATGAGTAGCGTATGAAAATTTCGGAAAAAACTACTTATACGCACAACTTTTGAGTATTAAACCCGAGCTATCGACGACGGTCTGTCATGGTAGCGTATGAGTAACGTATGCATAACGTATGCGAGCGTATGAGTAACGTATGCATAACGTATGCTAGCGTATGAGTAACGTATGCATAACGTATGCGAGCGTATGAGTAACGTATGCATAACGTACGCGAGCGTATGAGTCAAGTGTGCATAACATGTGTGAACTTATGACAATGAATAGCACCGACTTTCCACTATGGACTTCCCCAGTACCTTCATATTCAAGCTAGACTACGAGGTGTCAAGATGCATGCGAAATGTCTTCAACCTATTCTCCTCCTTTCCCTTCTCCTTTGTTTTCCA
>Ga0224511_10000231_pt1 | contig 23119 bp, 12 predicted proteins | sample SF_May12_sed_USG_2_FD_169988 | JGI IMG/M metagenome (GOLD analysis project Ga0224511, IMG submission 169988) | Sediment microbial communities from San Francisco Bay, California, United States - SF_May12_sed_USGS_8_1 | ecosystem: Environmental > Aquatic > Marine > Sediment | place: USA...
TTCTAATGGAAGGATTTTCTTCAAACTTGAATGACACATTCACCTCAACTAGGGGATGTGCAGAGCCCATGTTTTTTCCACAACACATCTTACCCTTGCTTCCGCTTTATAATGCACAATGGTGGGGTATGAATCGCTTACAGCGATAGCTCTAGTTGTTGCTGGGTTGTTTATTTTAACGCCGTTGCTACATCATACTAGGTTATATCAGCGGTCCATTGTTTAACCAGCGTTCTTGGGTTCACTAGTATAACACTATGTACAACGCGAGCGACCGACTGCTTCCTCACACAAGTCAGTTATAATGGATACTTTATCCATTTCTAGCGTTTTGCCTAGAATCATTTCGGAAACAGTCTCTCGTTACCGGTAGGACACGAACCAACTATCGGGTAACACGTCTGCATGCTCTACCGACTTAGCTAAACATGAGTTGATTTATATGTATACTTAACGTGCTTGTGTTGATTACTACGTGTTTTATTAACTCTGCTTTATAGGAAAAAAATATTATTTTAACAATCATGCAGTGCTTTAAAAATGAATGAAGAAATAGAAGGAGTAGGGAAGCTTACATAAGTTGTGAATACAAAAATAGCCCAATGTAAAATGCACACTCAATTAACTTTTTTTCTAAGGCACCTAATAGTATCCTAACAAATTTGTTCTTTCCTTTGCCCCAAAAAGTAGTTTATGATTAACGATATCTGTGTTTGAAATTATTTATCAATATACTAATATCGACATTTATTTATTCTTCAGATTATGACAATCGCAAAATAAGTCGATTTTATTTTTCGGTAAAAGAAATATCTATTTCGATTGACAAGTATTGCCCATGTTTACATTTGTATTTTTTAAAGGAGTGCTCTTTTATGTTTATTGCTGGTTTGTTTATGAATGCGACTATTCGTTCAACACTATGATTTAATACTTTTATTTCTGCAGACATCGATGAATGTGCGCTTGGTGGTAAAATCTATACGTGTACAGATCCAAGGAAAGTATGTGCAAACACTATTGGAAGTTGGACATGTATGTGTCAATCAGAGTACACGATGGATGAAAAGGGCATTTGTAATCCATTTGGTAAGCGTGTGAAAATGATATTGATATTAGGGTTTATTTATATTAGTTGATATCCAAGTTATACATTTATAGGTTTAGTGTACTATGTAGAAACGTTGACATGAATTTAAGAGTACCTAGTAAAAACTGCAATTGATTTATACGTTCAATAATACATCACACCAATAAAACATATCATATATTACAATCTAACACTTAGTTGCCTTTGGACTTTAAAGATATGCTTGTAAAACATTGACAACCATTTTAGTTGGAGTCAAATTCTTTGGTTATATCATGTGGGATATAGACGAGGCTGAGGTAGACACTTCTGTCATCACAAACAACAGTGTGAATACATTTGCTTACACGAAGAATGCAACTGATATAGTGAGTCGTGTTTAAAGATATTTTTGTCGTAACTATTCAATTACAATACATTTAATGGAGAAAAATACTTCCCCTTCAAATGAAACTGAGTATGAAGGATGTGCATTCATATGTGTCCATATTAGATGATTAAACCTATTTTGGTCGTAGTTTTGGTTGGAGATTCTGAGTCGACTTTAAAACTGACCTTTTATTCCATATACGTTGATATATGTGTGTTGATGTAATATAGTTGACGACGCGTTTGAATTCCTCTGTGGGGGTCGCCAGTGTGACTGTTTATGACATCTCTGTTATCCAGACGTAAGTATTTACCCGTTATTAAATGTAATGTGCTACCTTAAACATCATTAGAAACGATTTTCTTTGATAACATGTACTTATGAATTATACGCATGATCCTCCACGAAATAAAGGTAATTGAAAACACTAATATCCAATATAACATAACAAAACATAACATGACATATTAACATAACACAAAAAAACATTTCATAATGTTTTTTTAGCATAAAATGTACAATATATTTATTGCCATAGTTTTATGCTTTGCCTACGATCAATGTTGAATGTATTGTATACTTAACTAATGAGATTGTGTATCTATGTGGTACAGTAGGTTGAGTCCACTGATCGGTTAGGGTAACCTGTCAGACGATGCATAAGCTAAAGTATTAATAAAATTTTGCCCTTGTAATAGTTGATTTGATTTTACTTCAGTGAATCTGCCAAAAGGGGTCTCCAATCAAAGATACAATTGAAGTTCATGGTCTTGGTTAATGAAACATGGAAGTACTCCTACGACAACTTAAGTGATGCATTGACACAAAAAATAGCACAAGGTGGTATCACTCCGTGGATTCTGACAATTGATAGTACTTCGAAGCTTGGCATTTTTCGGCGTAAGTATGTTTCACACATCGTTCAATTGTTTAGCTTAAACTGCATGATACAAAAAATGTAACGCAAACTAACACACAAAAATAAACTAGGTGCTGACGCAGTGTCGTTAAGTGATGTGTAAATATAAGCTTATGAGTATATGAAAAATAAATATCTAAATATATATTATCAGGCCCGCTCGTGGCGACCTCTATACAGTCGTTACTTATTATGTTTGGTGTTTGTGCGTCTATCCGTCAGTGCGTTAGAATTTGGTTTGTCTGGGGTTTGTTTGTCATAACGGGTGCATATATTTAAAGTGTTCTTGGTAATCATGTAAACTGTGATTAGACAGTTTGTCACGCACAATAAACATTAAAAGTCATTATGTCATATCCAACAGTAAACGGTCTTATTTGCTAAAACATGTTTTCCGAACTCTAATCTCAGCACAAATGGATTATTTTTAAACAAGTTTGGTACAAACGTTCACATTGATGAATTAGAGAAAAATTCCACAAAATTCCATAAACTGTGTAGACGAACACTCACATGGTAAAATGTAGTCACAAATATGTTTGTCAAGACTCTAATGTCGGTATGCATGGATTTATTCAGATTTTCAATTGGCACTAATGGCTACATTGAAAAGAGGATAGGCATGCATAAGAATCACATTTATACCTTCAATAGTGTCATCAGAGGTAGTAGGCAAAGGTCAAAATTGCCTGGAGATTATGTTTATCCAGAATCTTACACTATTGATGTATTGGCGCAAACGGTTTTTCGTGATGCGAGCACGTGTCGAACAAAAAATAAAGTTGATAAAATAAACCATGTGGTCAAACTTAATGGTCAAACAGTCAATATACTGTTTGTACTGTTTCTTTCATTGCCATAGATTGATAGATTTTAAAGTAGCTTGACGACAAAAAACGCTGTGGCAGATACTATTAACATACCATATTTAGGGAATAGTAAAAACACTGCTTTTCACGAATTATATATAAACATCTCAACTAAGTTTTAAATTCCGGTAAAATACATTATCTGTGTTTTAGCGTCAGATGGTGGTCAGTGTGATATGCCGAACCAGAATGACTGTGACCCCGACAACACGCACTGTGTAAACGCTGAAGCACCGACATACTATACGTGTGAATGCAAAAACGGATACCAACGCAATCCGAAAGTTATGAACCGTTGCGACGGTAAGTGCTCACCCTGTATAAATACGCGACAGGTAAAACGGAGAAACGTCGTTGTTGTTGTTTATTCAAAATGTATTTTATATATTTGTTAAATTTCAGATATAGACGAATGTGCCGACATGGCGTCAAGGGACACATTTCAGGACTGGTGTACACATGGTGACGTGTGCATCAATACAGTTGGAAGCTGGAATTGTACCTGCCCAAAGGACAGGTTGTGGATGTCGATAGGGAATAAGACACACCACAAGTATCGTTGCCAAGGTAACAGTAATGTTACAAAATTAAGTATCATTCCGTAGTATATATCATATATCTATTGAATGTTTAAAGCGTCTGTAACAAAGATCACATACTTATTGAATGCAATGAATTGCTTGTTTTTGTTAGTTATTTGTTAAGACACAACCGTGTTATGTACAATATTTATTCATGTACTTTTACGTATTATGTAGTTTTACACTCAAACGAAAAGTAATAAGAATTTCAGTCGCAATCAAGGACAAGTTTCACACATGGTTTTTAAGTTTCAACAAGGATATTGGTTATTTGTTTTCTTTAAACAACTTAAACATTTGCAACATTTTGTTGATCAAACCTAAACGACCATAATATCAGTCTGCGCGCTAATTATTTGTCGACTATAGCCCTTCAGACTATTCAAATGGAATTGTCTATAGCCCGACTAAATTTAAATATCCCAAAATGTTTGTTGTAATCATAATTTGTACAATATAGATTAGTAATGCGTTGACTTGCACACAATTTAATTTTGGAAGTGCTTTACTACGAACAAATAACACCACAACCAGTGGGTATATAAAAAATTATTTGTTCAGAATTTTAGTCCAAAATTCAAATGGCCGATTACGATTTTATATACAATTCTTATCGACCGACCGGACGTTTTCTCGACTAGGGCTATGGGCTTAAAAACGTATTGGTAGACTGATAAAGATACGATACCAAGTCCATATATATAATGATGTTGGAAAAAAATAAAATAAAACATGCATCCTGATCAGTGAAATACCTTTGACGTTTCGACGTCATCCGCACTGAACATACATTTATGATGCAGTTTGGTGCAGTCCTTATCTTGTTGACCATGTTTTATGTATCAGTTTCTGTTGGTTGATACTTACGCTCATCAAAATTTGTTATGCAAAACATATAGTGTAAACTTTCCTTTTGTATTTTGTATGTGTTCTAAGTTAATTGTTATTGTAAGTCCCAGATGTCCATACATTTTTGCCATATATTGTTTGTTTGTAGGCAACCATAGATACATTGGTGAAATATCTATCCGTTGGAATTTTTTAAATATGACACGCGGTGTTGCTGTTGTGCCTACAAACGAATTTGAAGCCATCACAGACTTTCTAAAAACACAGGTATAACACAAAATCGAGTTTAAGGCGCTGGTGCTGTATTTGTTAGGAACTAATGCTAAATAAGGGCTGCAACGATTTTTTTACTTTTCGGTTCGGTGCGATTCGATTTTTTACCACTGCGATTCGATTTTTTCGATTCGATTCATTGGTCAGATGAAAAGCAATAACGGAGAAAGTTTTCAAGCAATTTGTGACTTTAAAAAAAGAAATGTTTTCCAAGTACATACTAAAGGCCTTCCTGACTTAGTTTGATCTACAGCCGAGTTGCAACTTGTATTTGACCACTTGAAAATCATATTTCCAATGGAGAAATTAGCTAAAGAAATCATAATGGTAAAAGAGCAACCAGATATTTAGGGAAAATAAGTACTGACTGCAAGAAAAACATGACACAATTATGTCCAAATTGTCCATACTTCTTATGTGACTATTTGCTTATTTGTTTAACAGTAGAGAAATTATCTTTATACGCAAATGACATTCATCCATCACGCATTATTATATCAATAGTTAAATAAGGTTTACCTGATTTATCTTAGATAAATTCTGGAAGGTCTCTGACAAAAAATATTTGTTGCCAATGTTGGGTAATTGTAGATCATGGCAGGAATCCAAGTGTAAATATTCTCGAATTCGCTACATTATTCGGTATTTGAAGAAACCACACTGTATACTAAAGTAATTTATTTCCATCCCGCTAGAATTTGCTGTCACAATTATTCATTTTAAATCAAGAACACACTTATTTTCCTGATTTCTTCATCATCGCGAGACATGTTTCCGCCATGTTAACTGCTTGAGCCGCCGTCTGTCAGTGGCGCTGATTGGCTTTCTTAACCCCTATCAGCCAATGAAATTACGTGTTTTAAAAGCGATTGGGTATATCCTTTGTTCTGCTCGGAATAATTGATAAGCGTATACTGATTTATGTTTAAAATGCGGATCAGAGCAATAATAGACATTGAATCGAAAATCGAACACTAATAATCGAAAATCGCATCGGCGGGTCTGTAATCGATTTCCGATGCATCGAATCGAATCGTTGCAGGCCTATGCTAAATATGTACAAACATCTTCTAACAATTATACTGTAACTATTAAACTTGCTGTAATGCTGAAACGATGTTATTACGTTACATTTTTGTGTTGCAGATTAATTATGCACTGAGCAATACATCACTAGATAACAAGGGTAGTATCTCAGACGTCCCAGTCGTTGATATCTTTGTTCCGACGGAAACAATTATGTATAATTACACCTACTTCAGGAAAGGGTAGGAACTTTTTACTTTCTTTTACGGTGTTGGCACATACATTTACATTCGAGCAAATACATGTGTTTGCACCTTTGCATTAGAATGTACACAGCACACATTTTAGTGTGTAGTTTTAACATTAGTTTCTTAACATGTTGTGTTATGTGTATTACATACTTTATCTATCTATGACCTATAATTATAATCTTGTTCTGAGGACAGTGGTTGTTTATTATGACATAGCATTACCCTTATATGTGTTGCAGAGAGTCCAACTACTTTCATGAGTTCACATACGAGTTTAAAGTTCGTATGGGCGAGCCCGTCACAACGTCACGTCTTACGTCAATATTAACTCAGTATTTCCACATGTTTACCTTCGACCAGAAGACGAGTATAACCGTACGAATATATCAAGGTAAAGAGGAACAACCCTTGCTTTTTAAATATCGATTTAAATGTGCACGTAATTACATAACTGTTTTGGGTGATTGTAAGCAGATTGCCTTTATTGGTTGTTAAATCATTTAATAAAACTTGTTTCTACTTTATCTTTCGGTTGACATTCAAGAATACGAGAACAAACTTTGCGAAAGAACCAACTACGGGGGCTGTGAAAATGATACAACAATATGTCTACAAAAGAACGGCACTACACATTGTAATTGCGCCGATGGATATTCTAAACAGTTCGGGGTAGACTATAAATGCTTTGGTAAGTCCATTTACAAGTTATATCAATTTGTGATATTTTTAAAGCAAATCATATAACAGTTTTACCAAATGCACAGACAAAATCAAAACTAAACATTAAAGTAAACTTCATATTAGCATAACTATTGATTTTTAAACATTCACTACAATTGAAAGTCAAACCTTTGGTCAAATATATATCGGTAAGTAAAGGACAGTTTTGCGCACACACTATGATGTTCACTGGTTTCCATGATGCAATAAATTTTATTTAGTTTAAAGCAAATAAGCACTGCATGGTCAGCCATGACAAAAACCTTATTTCTCTCCACATAGCCATTGAATTATTATCTTTGTAAACATTGTCACAGATTCAACAATTCCCGTATCGATATGGAATAATGCTGTATCAATATTCTGTTCCAGACATCGATGAATGCAATGCCAAGTTGACCGACTATTGTCCGTCCACTGCCAATCATGGTATTTGCACGAACAGCCCCGGAAATTATAGCTGTGCATGTCAAAGCGGTTACAGCCTTACAAACATAAATGACACAAAAGAATGCACTGGTGAGTATATTCCTTAGATTGTTCACTCATATAGATATAATTTGATAGATTTTCTGCCTGCATTGTATGCAACAGTTAGTCTTGGACACCCCTTAAATTAGTTAAAATAAATAAATGAATAATAATACTTAAAACAAGCATCTCCCTCTTAGTTTATGTTTCCTAATTGACTATGATATACGCGTTTGCTTTTGTTTCTAAAGTTTTGTTTATCACTTTAGCTTATGTAAATCTGACGTTTACTGTGTTAAGCTTACTTAAACATTTTAAACAATTTAGTAACCAACAAACGGTCAATTCAATTACAAAAGAGTGTGATCGGTGTAAAATTAAACAAAATTATGTGGTTAAAACAGCGCGATAATTAGTTCTAAAATAGTATGTGTTTGTAATAAAAAGCTCACGAAACTAACATAATTTGGTCCAAAACGATGTTGCAACCATAATCAGTACACATATTGTGTCGAACGGTATGCTGTGAAGAATTTTGTAAATAGAAACATTGTTCATATTATTCACAACATGCACTAAACTATATATTTTTTCCACTAACTCGCTTGATCAGCAAACTTCATCTACGATGTTATCACTAAAGATGCAGTTATTGTATGTATATAATAACCACACAGGGATTTGCACTTTAACAGCTCTTACATGAAACAAGCATTGTATATTGATAATAATATACATTCATTGTATTCATACTTGAAGACGTGAACGAATGTGATGATGTTGGCATCTGCGGGTATGGCAATTGCTCCAACACCAATGGAAACTATTCCTGTCAATGTGATGATGGCTATCATCTTGTGAACAACAAATGCATAGGTAACACATTTGTATTAATTATAAAGTTGCTACTCTTTATACAATTGTTTTATTATATTAATATTGCCTGAAACACAATATTGTTTTCTAAATTCAGATATAGATGAATGCAGTGATACATCATATGCACATGCCAATGGAATCTGTATCAACACAATCGGAGGTTGGGACGTAAAATGTGATCCTGGTTATATGAAGGCTGCTGGTCGCGTTTCTTCAAACAAATCATGTACCGGTAAGAAATTATTAGATAACAAACACAGACTTGCGTTCTAATGATGTGTTCAGTGATCGCTGTTTTGTAAAGATGTGTTAACAAATGCTAAAACGTAGCGTATTTGACTTTTGGCTTTTCCTTTCATCAGTTTAATTTATCTTCAATTCTTATTATTATTGGTATGATAGTTATTCTTTATAGGGAACACAAATACAAATCTTTGGAAATTGTGTAATTGCCCTTGGTTTCGAGATAATAAATAGTATCGCTGTGTTCTTAGGCTCAATTTAATTATATTTTACATATAATGCCAACATAACAACAATGTTCAAACACAATACAATCAACTTTTTCTAAGCATGTGGACACAACATGATTTGGTTTTTGTAGATATAAATGAGTGTGAAACTGAAGGATATGTTTGCGGAACGAACGACACTGCTACCTGCAAAAACAATATTGGAAGTTTTACTTGTGAATGCCATGATGGTTTTAATAAAACCACACACAATGCCAATGTGACAACGTGTGATGGTGTGTACGTTTATTTAATTATTCATCATTTTATTTTTAATAATTTCTATAATACAAATGTACAACAGGTGTTCTAAATAATATGTTTGTTATGTCTGCAATATCGCAATTACATGTACATAACACCATAAAAAGAAATGTTCAAACACCTGCATATACACTTGTCGTAAAAATACAGTCTTACATGATGAGTATATACAATTATCCTAACTGAGTTGATTTTGTATCTACAATGTATGTTAATTGGTTTATATGATTGTCAAATCACTGCGATTGGTAAACACACTAATTTTACGTGCATTTGCCACGATCGTGAAATAATTTAATTAATAAGTAAATTTTGTGATCTGTATTTTAACTACATAATTTATATGTCTGTATTTTAGATATTGATGAATGTCAGCATCCTGATTATGTATGTGGAGAGAGTCAGTCGGGAAATTGTACAAACAACCCGGGATCTTTCTCATGTCAATGTAAACAAGGATACATTGAAAAGAAGTATTCATCAAATGTTGTTGCCTGTATAGGTGGGTTTGTTTAAGTATATAATATATAAATTGCTCTTTTGTCTAGCTTGACCCTTCATGTAGAAGGGCTTAAATAGGTGAACGAACATTGCAATGCGGTTAACATAATTATGTATCTGTTTGAGGCAACTAAATCTACATTCAATTAAAAAATACACATAAACTACCTGATATTATTATTATGTTTGCACCTCTTGCACAAACAGTCAAAACTGTATATACAACAATGAACGAAAATAAACATCAACTTGCCTTGCCTAAGACGTATTGTTGATAGTTTCTGATATTTATAAAATGACACACTATGTTCTGTATATCAATGAATGCTTCAACACCTCCTATCAATATTATATAACATGAACCACTATACTCTTTTTTCAGACATCGATGAATGCGTGAACGCCTCCTACCAATGTCGTAATGGTACATGTTCCAATTTTGATGGCGGTTGGAATTGTTCTTGTCCAGGAGGATATACACTTAATTCGACTGATAAATATTTCCAAAATTGTGTTGGTAAGTTGTTTTGAATATTGTAATGTGCTGTTTTGTTAATTGCTCGTGTGTGCCTGTTTTAAAACTTCAATATTCCGACCTGGAAAAGTACGTACTTAAAACGTGTCATTTAAACGTCTTGATTTCCTGACAATGTAACAAATTAATTCATAATCCTGATATTAAAAGAGATCAGTTAATCTATGATTCATGCGATACTTCAAACAAATTATCACAAATGTTTTAGACATTGATGAATGCAGCAATTCACCGTGTAATCATGGGACATGCACCAACACCATTGGATCTTTCAAATGTGAATGTACGGCTGAGGATGCCTTGGTTCCAAATGATGACAACACATATAGGTGTCAAAGTAAGTAATGCAATCTAGACAAGAAATCAGGATGTCACACAATGCGATTTACAACACGGTTATATTTCAATTCATTAGCCTGCACGACCTTTATCAACTTCTTCAGGAGAAAGGAATGCGTGCAATGAAGTATTCATAAAAAGACAACAAAACCGTTTCATCTGTACACTGACAATTTGTAACGTGTTAATTGTTAAATTAACAAATTCATGTTTTCATGTTTAGGCATTTTTAGAGAACATATTGCTAAACACTGATTTTGTTCTGAAACAAAGTTGAAAATAGTTTCACTATATGTATAAAATTGATGGTACAACTTGATTGCATTACAGAGGACTACAAGTACATATCGACGGTTAATATCACAATTCTCCCTCAAAGCGTTCCACCATCTGACAAGAATTTGGAGGCTCAGTTGGCATCACGGGTAAAGTTATTATTTCCTTTTATAATATTGTATTCAAATATTTATTCGAGTATTTATGTCTTCTCCCATGAAATGGGGAGACATATGTGATCCGATGTGTGACTTTTGTTCCAAATGCTCAAATAACGTCACTAAGTGAAATGACGTCAAAATAATGCATTACATTATTATGGTTTTTTTTTGTTAAGGACTTAGTTGGTTTATACTTTTGGCAATAAGTGATAGTCAGTGATGGTTGGATCATCTTGAATTTTCACTTTCCACGTTCCATGATGACATGTTTGTTTGTTTGTTTGTTTGTTCTTGTTATAATCTGAGGCATATTACATGCCTAGGTTGAAAATAAAACTTGAAACTTGGTTTTAAGAGGATTTTTACCGGCCCACGAAAACTTTAAAAAGCTTTTCATTGACAAAATTCTTTTCAAGTGATATAAATATATCATGTCTTTGCAAATTTATCTTATTAAAATAACCACCAATTAATTGATAAAACTGTAATGGCCATATAATTGACATGTACACCGTTAATGATGTTTAAGGCATGAATTTCAAAGTAGTGATATTGACATAAATAACGGAAATATTTTTATTCTTTTTTTATAACTGAAATCATCAAAAAAATCACTTTCAAACGATACCAAATTGTAAATATTGCTTAGATTGCCATTTGGACACAAAATGTCAGACTCAGACACATATTGTTTTTAGCTCCGTTGACTGACCGTCCGTCTGTCCGTCTGTCTGTCTGTCTGCCTGTCCGTCACGATTTCGTGTCCGCTCTATATATGTTGAACCCCTGGCGGGATTTACAAACAACTTTGCACAAATGTCAAGTATAATGAGACAATGTGCAGTGCCTATGTTTGACCAAGGTCGGTTTAAAGTCAAAGTCACAATCTAAAATTAAACATAGAATGATTGTATTTCGTGTCCGCTCTATATCTTTTGAACCCCTGGTGGAATTTACAAATAACTTAGCATAAATGTCAAGTATGATGAGACGATGTACAGTGCCTATGTTTGACCAAGGTCGGTTCAAGGTCACAATCTAAGATTAAACATTGTATGACTGTATTTCATGTCCGCTCTATATCTTTTTAAACACTGGTGGTTTTACAAATTATTTTGCACAAATGTCAAGTATGATGAAACAATGTACAGTGCCTATGTTTGACCAATGTCGGTTCAAGGTCAATGTCAGAATCTAAAATTAAACATTGAATGACTGTATTTCGTGTCCGCTCTATATCTTTTAAACCCCTGGTGGTTTTATAAATTATTTTGCACAAATGTCAAGTATGATGGGACGATGTACAGTGCCTATGTTTGACCAAAGTCAGTTAAAGGTCACAATCTAAGATTAAACATTGTATGACTGTATTCCGTGTCAGCTCAATATCTTTTAAAACCCCTGGTGGGTTTTACAAATTATTTTGCACAAATGTCAGCTTTGATGGGTCGATGTGCAGTGCCTATGTTTGACCAAGGTCGGTTCAAGGTAAAGGTCACAGTTTAAGATTTAACATTGTATGACTGTATTTCGTGTCCGCTTTATATAATTGTGAACCCCTAGTGGGATTAACAATTAACTTTGATCAAATGTCAGCTATGCTGAGACGATGTGCAGTGCATATGTTTGACTAAGGTTCACGGTCAAGGTCAGAATTTAAAACTAAACATTAGCACTTGTCTATTTAATTATTAATTTAATGTATTGGTATCTAAAAATTATGTAAAAAGACCAGTTGGCTTCACACAGGTATTGTCTTTATTTTCTAAAAATACTAAATATGTTCTGTAGTAAATATACCAGAGATAAATATATACACAATATGTATGATATCCATTGTACTATTTTATATTTCAGATTAAAACTATTCTAAACACCGCAAGGGTTACGTTGCTAAAAGACGTGGAAATTAAATCGAACATTTCACTCTGGCGAAGCATGTAAGTATATGTAGCGTTGTATGTCATACAGGCAGATACTCTAATAAACTACATTGTATGTGTCATTTTGGGAATGACGCAGTTGTAAACGATCGAAATATAATGACGAAACAAACTAAATGGAATTTGATTTACAAATTAAAGATGCTACATCTGTATCTTTTAGGTCATAATTGTTTACATCATACATTTTTATCATATTTAAGCATCGAAACCTACTCCAGTAGATATGAGAAACTGCCAAATATAGTTATCCATGCATGCAAAAATATTACAAAAAACATGAATTTGTTGAAAATGTCTGGCCCGCAATTTTGGCTTTGTTTATTTACGTTTCGACCCAATGCGTCGAAACGTTAAATAGCTTGACTACAATCGATACTCTCAGTTGACTCGGTGGTGCAGTGGTAACGCATCCGCTTTGGGTGCAAGAGGTCCCGGGTTCAATCCCCGGCTCCGGCAAGTCTTTATATGTTTGAATTTTTGTTTTGTTGTTGTTGTGTTTTTACTATTTTGTCCTAAAACACATTTTTGGTCGCAAAAGTTTGCAATTCCTTATACAATGTTAATTTATTTAGTATTCTTAACATATTGGAAGATGTGTGACTGATTATAAGGGTATAAAGATACAGACCTAGCATCTTTAAAGATCATTTCAAAGGTGTACACCAAGTGGCTGGAAGAAATCAAGTATCTATTAAAATATGAAAAAACTATACCCACAAAGCAATTACTCAGTCCTTGATATATTTAATACAATGATTATGTTTATAATAATGTTACACCTACACCCTTTTTTGTTTAAGTGAACATTATAAACTATGATGAAGACACGTGTGTATCCAATCTTACAAGAGTATATTTCACGTACAGTACTAAAAATTTCAGTTACAATGGTTACCGCACCATACCTTTATATGCAGTATTTTTCTTATCTTAAATTCAGAGTTATTCAATTTACAAGTGTACTCTTTTAATTTTGCAATTATTTGCATATGAGCTTGAAATATGCTGTGATATGAACCAAGAACCAAAAAATACATTATTGACCGAGGTGATAGTCTGTCAATAATGATTTTTGCGGCCTATGTCAACAGAACATTTCACATCTTACAAGTAACTAACTGTTTATTACAGGAACTTTGTCATTCAACATATTGAAGGCATTTTTATTTTAAATTATATTAATTATATTTTATACTTATGGGTAGGTGTCCATTCCATTCTATTAATTGACCACTTACAGTGAAAGCAGGCTATTTTCTTTAGATGAAATCAACTTATGATTTCGTAAATACTCTAAATTGACACAATCAACATGGGATGTGGCATTATCCTGCTGTAACGTCGTTATAAAGTTATTTGCCTGAAGCAAAGGGACAACATGAGGGCCTAAAATGTCTTCCCTGTATTTTTGGGCATTTAAATTGCCATCAACAACGACGAGCGGGGTTCGATAACCAAAAAAGAAACTTTCGCCAAGTTTGAATGTAGATTTGTTCGTACAGTTTTGAATCTGTTTGGCTGTTAGCTTACATTTTTGTAAAATAATGTATTGTGATTTTGTTAAAATAGCCATTTTTGAAGCAAGAATAAGATTGATTTTGAATTTTAAATCAAAATAAGGTAGGGGTCGTTTCTAAAGTTTACAATCAGTAGCGTGTGTGGCCGCCGTGTGCGAATATGACTGCCTGACAGCAACGTCGCATTGAGACCACAAGTTTGTTTATGTCAGCCTGTGGAATATACTTCCATTCTTTAAGCAATTCTGCTCGAAGTTCGTTGTCATTGTTTGGAGGGTTCAGACGTCGACGAACGCGTCTATCTAGATTATGCCAAATATGTTCAATCGGGTTCAAATCTGGACTTTTTGAGGGCCGGTCGTCGATGAAATCAATTATGATTTCGTAAATACTCTAAATTGACACGATCAACATGAGATGTGGCATTATCCTGCTGTAACGTCGTTATAACGTTTTTTGTCTGAAGCAAAGTGACAACATGAGGGCCTAAAATGTCTTCCCTGTGTTTTTGGGGCATTTAAATTGCCATCTATAACGACGAGCGGGGTTCGATATCCGTAGGCTATACCACCCCACACCATAACTGAGCCCCCACCCCAAACCGATGCCGTTGCAGTACGCAGCAGTCGACATAACGTTCATTCCTGCGTCGGTATAACCGTACACGGCCATCAGCTCGAGACAATACAAACATTGACTCATCAGTACAAAGAATTGTCCGCCAACGCTGCCTTGTCCAGTTTATGTTTCTAAGTGCCCATTGCTTTCTATCATTGCGATGGCGACGCGACAAAACCGAACCGACGTACGGACGATGTCCGTGCAAACCGCTCTCAGCTAGGCGATTCCTTACTGTCTGGGCGTAAATACTGTTGTGAGTACCGGGGGTAACAGCAGATGTAGCTGCTGCTGTTCGAAAGCGATCGCGTAGGTGCTGGTTCAAGATATAGCAGTCTTGGGCTCGAGACGTAACGCGCGGTCTACCGCTCCGCGGCAAGTCCCTTGTACTCCCGGTCTGTGAAATCGCCGCCGAATGCTTCGGATTGATGACGGATGCACCAACACGAGCTGCAAACTCCGCAGTTGTGCACCCAGCTTCAGGCATGCCTAAGGCCCTCTCACGTAAATTTTAGGGAATTCTTGGCATTGTAATTTCGTTATAAAACTTCAAATAAAACGTGTTTTGACTTTTTTCTACAGCTGTACGACTATAGCAATAATTTGGTAAAGACAAATATGCACCACTTGGAGCGGATATGCCCATCCCTTACGCGCACGTGAAACTCGATTTTAACGTTGAATAAAGGTATTGGGCTTTTATATGGGGATTAGCTGACCGATTTTGCAAACAATACGAGTTTTACAAGCTACTTCATGTATATAATTTTATGTGTGTACATCTAAGTGGTACACTTCAACAACTGGCTCATATTTTGCGAAAGTTTCATTTTAGGTTCAGTATACATTTATTTACTTGAAGCAATATGGAATATTGACCAACTATGTGGTATGTATTAACTGTTAATAACTACAATGTTTTTGTTTAAGGTTTAACAGCCATTTAACACTTTCAACTGATCTCGACTTCGCGATACATCTGGCGTCGGCCACCAGTCCGACAGATCTGCAGCAGAAATGGGCTTCCGCTTTTAATTCTGACGCATCCCTAACTGCCTTAATATTTGCTGGTGGATTTACTATATTAATAAATCGAGAGCTAAGTATGTATTTAGTTCTTTATCGTATGCCCTATACTTTTTTGTTTACCGTGTTTTGGTAGATGTTTTTAGTTTATGAAATAGATATCAACTTATTGATAATTCGTATACATATAGAAAAAATATCATTATACAAGTATTTAAGAAAAAGCTATATTGGCCAATTTATACGAGGTTTGTTGTGACAGTCCAGTTAGCAAAATCTTATTTCAAAGCCATTGGACAATTTGGATGTGGTTTTACGTTGCCATACGACATTGAAATTTCGTCACTCTTTCAGATGCAGAAAAGAATCCTTGTTCTGATTCCGTTTTAAATCACTGTAACCTTAACACATCCAAATGCAACGACTCTAAGGGGTTTGTTGAGTGTGTATGTCGACTGGGATACAAGCAAAATAAAGGAACATGTGAAAAAGATATAGAACAATTTCAAAAGAGTAAGTATTGACGCTGTACTGTGGATTGCTTGGTATACTGTAACTTGATGATAGAACACTTGATATAAATCGAATAATAATCCTTATACCGTATTTATATAATAACAGTTTTATTTAAAGGACATGCTTTTCAATTAAATCATAGAACCAAATGATTTACGAAACAACCGACAAAACAAAGGAACGTATATGTAGTTATCTTCTAAGTGTAACCAAAAACAGTGCCATATATTTTGATAGATAGATAGATAGATAGATAGATAGATAGATAGATAGATAGATAGATAGATAGATAGATAGATAGATAGATAGATAGATAGATAGATAGATAGATAGATAGATAGATAGATAGATAGATTCCCCCGCGAGCGGAGAGCATTACATATTTACACAAAGTCATATTATATACAGTATACAAATAGTTGTGTTTAATGTGTCTACATTTCTGTGAAAATATTTTCTTTGAATAACACTTCAAGTTATATTATGCTTTACTTGCAGCGGAACTTGCCTTCGTTTCGGAGTTGAAGTTGTCCGTTTCACCAGACAAAATAAGCAATAGCAACTTCACTAATATTCAAATGCAGGTAATGCAAAGGGCTCAAAGAAGAAACCCTAAGTGAATGTATTAGATTATAAAAATTCTTACTGTATAAAAGTTCTTGTTTTGATATTGTTGTTGTTGTTGCCGTTGGTATTTAAAGTGTTTAGTAATTTGCTTCAAATACGAAACGTGGCGTTCTGCTAAAAATGTTATATCACCTATTCTATATTTTATTCATTTAACTTCACTTCACTTCACCACTGATGAACAGCTTCAATAAAACAGAGGCTGCTTTTTTCTCGTGCACGCTATGCTTCCTGGGGGCTTTTCCTTTCATCAGTTTCATTAAATATTTCAGATTACCCTCATTTATGAAAGTATTTACAAAGGTTCGTCGGTTTGGATTGAAATAATCGGATTCGGGAAGGGTCCGTCTCGACGAAAAAGGTATTGTCGATACAAAAGAAATGTACTTTTTTATAAACATACATTATGCTTTAAAATCCTTCCTGTTTTATCTTATTTCGTAGTCAGTATATTACGGTAAATTTCATCCTTGAACTACATAAATACTCATTAATACTAAGGTAAAATAAAAAAGGTAAAATCTATGGACATAAACATGTATCAAACAATCATTGATGATAAAGAAACAATAATCGACAATAATACAGTAGGTTAACAGACGTAGTCTTGTGGTGAGTTTTGTCTACGTTCGAGTTTTTGTATGCGAGTTGTTCTTATTTACGATTCTCATCAGTAGTACTATTTATTTTAGAGGCGCCACGAACAGTACAACAAATACAACAAGTATTGAATATATCGCACATTTTACGGTCAACTCGACTACACCATTAAATATCACCGAGGACGAAATCAAGACAAAATGGAATCAAACGGTTGCTGAACTGAACACTAAAGGCAACATCACAATAGAATTGCCTATAGAAGATTTTACAGTATTTATCCATCGGGGTATGTATTTACAGCATATTACTTATTGATTCGTTTGTGCCTGATATGGTGAAAAGTATTATTAAAGGCAATATGACAGCGTCAATCATCCATTCGTACATGCCAGTTTTATGTAAGACCGATTTAGACGTGTCTTGTACATGTCTTCATTTTGCAAACCTATTTAACGTTGAACCTCCAAGTATGTAAACAAATACACGTACAACATTGTCATTGTTTCGTTTGTTTGTTTCCGGTATTCCCTTTAAACTAATTAAGCCAAACAAAGACGCTTATCTTATCTTGTACGAATTGGCGGCTGTAAAATGTCGTCCCGTATTACATGGTGCTGTAATTATGTTTTTTCTGGTCCTCAGAGATCAATGATTGTATGTTGTTTACATTTGAAAAGGGGGTAACTGGTGTGTCATTTTTCAAAACCATTGATTTAAAGCTGCAATTTCCCATAAGCGTCCTTAGGACTTTCCCTTTTCTCAGTTCCAATTAACATTTCTGGCTTATTTGACACCTGCATAACCAGTTTCCAGCACACACCTCATGGGCATACATATTTACTTGATTCAGGGCCAAATAGAATGGTAGAAATCAGTCCATGACAAAATAGAGGGGTAATGTGATGCAGAAAGTCTTGGCAAAGTCACGTCTACTTGCCGACCATACCAGGTCACACTGTGTTTTGTTTTTATGATAACAGATCCTTGTAACTCTACTGAAAAGTGTGACAAAGCAACAACAACGTGTTCATGGGACCGAAAAACAGCAGTGACCTGTGAATGTAAGGACAATTACGTAAACATCGAAGAAAACCAGGACAATCAACTTCGCTGTAAATTGAATGAAGGTAAACTCCTTCGTCACTACATTATGTTAATGTTGTTATTGCATGAAAATATATTAGCACAATTATTAGCTACAACATGCATGTTATGACCTTTAATCCAAATGTAGGTTGAGCGTTTTTTTCAATTTATGCAACTGAATGAATATTAAGTTGAATAGTGGATGTAAATTTTAATTTTATATTATTATATTATATATAAGTGGTTCTAAAATCGCCAGGCTTCCTAACTAACATAATATTCAATCACTTCACCTAAATCGCAAGGAACTATTTCTTTAAAATATATTTTTACTTTGCTCTTTGCTCTTACAAATGTCATTGTTTATATTTTAGACTTACCTACTCATCCGTCGTCTACTTCTATCATAGACGTTACTTCGTCAACAACAGTTCCAACACCTAATGCGTCATCAGCAGTTCCAACACAAAATCCGCCTATAGCAGTTTCAACACAAACACAAACAACCTCAAAGACAGTTGCAAAAGAGAAAATCGACAATTCCGAGACCTCTCAAAGTAGTTAGACATTACCTGCTTTTTATTTGCAATTGTATGTCTTATGTATAACGCCGACATCTGCTTAGTTTAATCACTACTTCGTGTGAGAAATAAATTCATATAGGAAGCCTTTCGTGGTTTCAACTTAGGGATGTTTTCCGAAGATAACCATTGAGACTTTTCGTTAAATGAAACATTTTCAAAAGTGTTTTATCTGTGTTAGGGAAAAAAGCTTATTCCATATCAATATCCATTAGGTACATATAATTCAATTTTATTTATATTAATAACCTACAAAACATATGCATACATTTTTGTCACGTAAAAATATAACCTCTTTGTATAACGCCGACATCTGCTTAGTTTAATCACTACTTCGTGTGAGAAATAAATTCATATAGGAAGCCTTTTGTGGTTTCAACTTAGGGATGTTTTCCAAAGATAACCATTGAGACTTTTCGTTAAATGAAACATTTTTCAAAAGTGTTTTATCTGTGTTAGGAAGAAAAGCTTATTCTATATCAATATCCATTAGGTACATATAATTCAATTTTATTTATATTAATAACCTACAAGACATATGCATATATTATTGTCACGTAAATATATAACCTCTTTGAAAGACTAATTTTGTATAGTGGTTGCACTATGAATTTTTATGCCCCAAACGCTTACTTTAATTCTTTTATTTTCGCTTGCTTCGCTCGCGATTTATTTTTAAAAAAAATTGTAATAGATACATAGCAAAAACATACTGAAAAATAGTCTATACTGTCAATGCTTTTCTACTCCCCCGTTGCCAAACTTCACGACCCCCTATTGTGAAATCCAGGTATACAAATTTACCTTTCAAAACCTGTCTGCATATGCTAATGTTCTACTTTGGGGACTGGGAACAAAGGTATGGAGCCTTTAAAATGTACCTCTTAAAATGCATGTTCATGTACATTAACGATCAGTAAAGTTTAACTTCGAACTTTTAAACAGCAAATTTCAAAATAAATGATAAAGAAATATATTGATTATTACCTCAATTTTCTGTAAATTTAAGCAGAACTTAATTGGATTAATTTAAGTTTACCGGCCGTGAAGGGGGATTTGATTAATAGGTAAGAAAGTAGGGCATAAACAATGAAGGTCATTTTGAATCAAAATTGTTGTGTCTTTTATGGATAAACTATCGATGTTTCATCTATATAACTATGAAATTCGCCGTTAACAACGATCAAAAGAGCTAAGTGTGAAATGTATATTCATAGTATATTAAGGGCCTGTTTGACTGCACTGTATGAAATATATTGATATGGTAAATTAAGTACAAATAACCACTTAAGGTTGTGCTTATTACCACAACATGTTACTTATGCGATAACGAAACAATATTTGGCTTATCTGAGTGCTATTTTTGAACATGAAAAATGGACTATGTTTGGTTATTTGTTATGATGATGCCTTTTATGGCAACGTTAATAAATGTCTTATGCTTTGTTTTTGTGTTTTTTGTTTTCAGATCAGAAGATGGTTATAGCGATAGGCGCCAGTCTTGGGGGTGTTGTTCTGATTTTGGCTGTCGTTATTATTGTAGTTTGCCGGTAGGATTCTGCATTATTAAAAAGACATACTGTATTCAACTCAAAACTTTAATGGCAATGTACCGTAACTCTAAAATAAATGCAAACGCATTAGAACTTAGCAATCTTTATTATATTGTAAAGGATCCTCTCTTGTATTTGAACATAAAACATCGTACAAGTATCTAAAATTTAGTAGCAAACTATATAATTTATACTGAAGCATGTGAACGACAAATATATTCCATCCTTACCATCGGAAATTTGTGGAAAGTATGACTTGACTAAATCCAGGAAACGTACACAGAAAGCCAAGGAAGCCGAGAAGTTGGAACTCAAGCTGCGGGAACAGGAAAAACAGACGGGATTTGAAGGCTCCTTCCTGGGGAAGACTTATGCTGGGAAGGAAGAAAAAGGGTGTGTTTAAACTTTTTGTTAGAAATCGTTTTATGCTTCTTTATTGAGAGGTGACCAAATTTATCCTACCTTTAGTCCCATGCACAGCTATGCAAACGGAGCGCAATGTTTCCTTGAAATTGTCATGAAACTGGTTTGTCTCTTGAATCCGGGGCCTCTTGTTCGCAGACTAGTGTTAAGCCGACATCTGCCTATGTTTAATAATATGTTTTATAGTATTAGTATTTTTGTTTTTCTATGTTATTATTATTACACTGATCCATATTGATATTCAACAGCGATTGGTCGTTCTACAATGGCAAGCAGCCAGAGAACGGAAGTGTCCGGGACTTCGACCGTAATCGTTCGCCTTTGCGTTCGTCAAGTGAACATGATCTAGCGAACATAATTTACGCCAAACCGAGTAAAGGCGGCAAACGTAACGACGCGTACACGGGGAGTCCCGATCATCACCGAAGACCAATCACGCAGGACATGGTCCGAGTGCTGCCGGACGATCATCGGGCACCTTCGCAGCGACTTCGACATGTTCCGGCACACGCCGATAATCCTCAATACGGGCGACGAACGTCGGAACCGGTTCCAGACTATAACGATCGCCACGAACCGGTGCCGGACTACGGTCTGCCTGATTCGCCGAGAGCCGATCATCGCCGACAGGAAAGGTCACGTGATCGACTGGATATGTCACGTGACAGTGGTTTGGTATGTGCCTTTTTATGTGTCGGTCAAAATCGCAATATCCGACTTCATGGTGTGTTGTACTAATTCTACCACATCTTTCAGTTTGACTTTATCAATGATGTTTTGATTATATAGAAGTTCTTTCAAGGCAAATGTAAAAAGCTATGTACTAATTGTTAGTGTTGTTCGTTGTAAAATTTATTATTATTTTATGCATTTATACCAGCTGTGCGAATACAGAATAGTAACGGCACATGAACAAACATAACTGAACAAACATAACTGTTTTTTTGGTAATGCTTTTTTATTTATAAAAATGATAAATCTGTTTCAGAACGGGTTTTCAAGCAGCGGGAGTCTGGAGTTTCAGTATTCCCACGACATGAGTCGAGGTCAAGGTCAGGGTCAAGGTCACTACAACGATCGGCAAGGTCAACATGACAGAAGGCGACCCAGGCAAGGCGAATCGGCGCTGTAGACGTTGATACTTGAACCTCCGACTTAGTGTGTACTGACAATCCAATGTGCTATACGATTGTAAATGCTTTTAAATCTAGAACTTGTTTTGTAAAACAAACACAGTGATGTCTTCTTAAGTCGAGAAAAATATGTTTTACTAACTTAATATTGTTTTATTTTTAATATTATTAAGGTGTCGGATTCTGAGACGTCACAGTCGTTGTTCATTTAACATTTTATTACTGTATACACTTACACCCACTCCTATCGCAACACGACTTTAAATTTTTATATCTCAGTATCCAGAAAAACTATTGATTTGAAAATTGGAGCACTTTTGAAAGAACCATATTCAAGTATCCATGTAAAATTTTATTGAAATCGGCTGATTCAAAGAAGTAACAAAAAAAGAATATAAACATAGGTGTAAAATAAAAAATTGCAAATAATGGACGAACCTGGCTTAAAGACTTATCCTTATGTGCACGTGCAAAATGGCCATTGGCCGTCACGGCTGAATGATTTTAACGTACATGTGTAGTGAACAACTGTGGGATAAACAGTACCAAATTACAAATCAATGTCTTGATCGGTTTTCGAGAAATTTATATTTTGTTGCGTTAG
>Ga0224511_10000232_pt1 | contig 23113 bp, 14 predicted proteins | sample SF_May12_sed_USG_2_FD_169988 | JGI IMG/M metagenome (GOLD analysis project Ga0224511, IMG submission 169988) | Sediment microbial communities from San Francisco Bay, California, United States - SF_May12_sed_USGS_8_1 | ecosystem: Environmental > Aquatic > Marine > Sediment | place: USA...
ATTTTGGTCACGACGAATACAGGCCCACATGTTTTACGCATGTATAATGGATAACATTTACGTTTTAAAACAACATACCCATTAGTTTTCGAAAGGTATTGTCTCAATTACTTAGCATGATAAATAAAAAACAAATCAAACATAAATAAAACACACGAATACTTAAATACATGTTGTAACGTACAGAACATGTCAAGCACATATGCCGTTAAACGTGAACAAATGTCACGTTACTAGGCAAACGACGTTTGTAAGGGTTCTACCGTAAAATCATTTAACATGTTGACGGTTATATTATATGTTATTGTATTTTAAAGAGGTTTTTAGACACATTCTTATTGAAAATTTGTTTTAAAATTAAATATAGAGCGAAGCAAGCGAAAATTGTGGGCATAAAAATCAAAAGGTCCGTGGCCCCTCGACCCGCTAGTGATTTGTCACGCTAAAATTAACTCAAATTGCATTCATAAAGGCAAATATTTGTTTGGGGCGGCGAAAAGTCCGTTATTTCTGTATAACAATGACTAGCAAAATTAATGGGGCGGCGACTGCCGCCCCGTTATCTACGCCTATGAACAGTTAATCGCCCTCTGAACTTTGCGACAAGACGTTCCTTAATATTGGAATGTTAAACGAGCAAACTGATAAAAAAACTGCCATATTTGTTATTTGTGTGTTATGAAAGCGCAGTCGAGTCTATATATGATTAAATGGAATCGCGATTTAAGTCTATAGAGGAAACGTTGCTTCGAAACTTTGAAGATCAGAAAACAAAATCTACGAGTTAAAGGGCAAACTTAAATCTAAGGAATTCGAACTTTAACTTCTGAAAGGTAAAAACAAACAGCTTTTGTCTAGTGCTTTTATTTTATAAAATCAAAACATGCATAAAATTGGAGGGCGTTTATTATCCCCCGCCGAATGCGGAGAAATAATTATAGATTTGGCGTCCGTCCGGGCGTCACAAACTTGTTGGGGCTATATCTCAAAGATTATTACAGATTTGAACATGAAACTTCGGCGGTGTATAGATCTCATTGAGGAGATGTGCACTACACAGAAACCATAACTATCCACTTCCTAATTTAAGAGTTATGGACCTTGGTTATTTTTTCATACTGTAACTTAATATCCGGGTGTCACATTAAATTATATAAGGAAAAGTTCAAACGACTTCTTCTCTTGAACCACTAATGGGATTTCGACCAAACTCAACAGGAATTGTTCGTTGGTGGTCCCTTACCGAAATTGTTCAAATGGTTCTGATTGGTTGCATAATGAGGTCACGGTGTCAAACTATACGTTTTCAAATCGCAAATTTCAAAAAATGTCTTGTCTGAAACTACAAGACCCAGAGGTTTTATATTTGGTATATAGCATCATCTAGAGGTCTTCTACCAAAGTTGTTCAAATTATACCCCTTGGGTCAAAATTGACCCCGCCACGGGGGTCACAAAGGAAAAGTTCAAACGACTTCTTCTCTTGACACGCTAATGAGAATTTGACCAAACTCAACAGGAATGGTCCCCATGTGGTCCCCTACCAAAATTCTTTAAATGGTTCTGATTGGTTGCATAAGTAGGTCACCGGGTCGCACTATAGGTTTTTAAAATGTAATCTTGACTGAAACTAAACGGCCCCGAGCTTTCATATTTGGCATATAACATTAGCTAGTGTTCCTCTACCAAAATTGTTCAAATTTTGCCCCTGGGTCAAAATAGGCCCCGCTCCGGGGATCACAATTTTACATTGAATTATAAATCCTCTCGTAAAATCTACTAGAGCCTTGATATTTGGTGTACAACATTAGTGTTCCTCTATAAATGGCAAAAGTCTTGTATATTTACATTAAAATATTAAAATAAAACGTAATACGGTATATATCATGTGTTTCTGATGTGGATGGACAAGCCACGTCAGTGCCTTCACTTCAATGTGCCCGAAGGATGGGTTTGCTTTCTATACTGGAATAAACGAACGATACTTAAATACTACACGTTCCATAAATACAAAAATCATTATGTCAGACGATTGAATAACTCCAGCAAATTTTATCCTAGTGAAGTTCGAATTGCAAACAGATAATAATTTTAGGAATATAAGAAATTTAAGAATGATTAGATTGTCTAAATCAATATGATTTAATAGAAATAATTTGCACAATATTACACCAACCCAGTCTCTATAAAGAATAAACGTAAGAAATGTCAAATTATGGTAGATTGCTTTTACTTAAAAGGTGATCATATTTCAGTTATTTATGCGTACAGTAAGTCTTCTACAAAACACCCATTCCACAAATTTATTAATGTTAGCTACGAATAAAGCATTTCAAAACTCGAGTTCAAATAAAAAAGTATGCTGCGAAGATAGTTTTAGGAAGGGAAGCATGGTAGTTGTATTGACTGAAGTACCTAATACTGAACATAATAAAAAATTATACTTTGTATGTAAAACACTTCAAAAGAGACAGGAATACATGTTATAATGGTTGATTGGTGCATCATGATGGCTTTAATCTATAAACTATGCAAAATTGCGTGGAGAAAAACTAAAAATGTAAATAAAATGAACTTTTTGTCAAATAATTGCCATTAAAGAGTTATTTATTGTTATCAACAATATCATATTCCCTTCATTTTAAAGGTACACATTGCCAATAATACAAAATAAACGTTGCAATAGGCGAATGTTATGGGTTATCATATACATACAGAACGCTGCATACATTTCTAAAATGTTAATACACTTAACACCAGATCTTAAAAGGAACACTTATCTTAGTTTTATACAGTACAATATAACTATGCCAAGAAAAAAGTTCTAACTTGTATTCTAATAAATAACTGAGTATATGTTTTGTTTTAATTCATATTTATATTATTTTTAAATCATTAAAATAGTTTTGAAAGGATTAATAGTTTGTGCTGACCAAGTTTGTTAACATGTCTAAAAGTATAGATTCATAAACCTAATGTACATAAGGAATCTAAAAATGTAATACAAATTTCAAGGCCAATATGTCTTTACACAAATTGTTCATCAAGCACTCTTATATTCTTTTTTACCCTACAACGTATGGTATTAAACTAATATACATTTAAACAAATCATTTTGTCAAATCTTTTGAATAAATGAGAATAAAAGTGCAGGCGAATTAGCAAAATGTACAGTATTCATTATTGAAGATATGAAATTTGACTTAGCTGCAAAAGTTATTTTATTCCATAAAATGGTTTGATGAAAAACAAACAAGAAAAACGACACGAACCACGCAAAATAATTTTTTTTTTAAAATAGGAACATTTTGTTTTTATATCTTTGGTGTTGTTTTTTTTCTACAGAAATATATATATAGATTAAAATGATTTCTCAACAGTTTTTTTAGGAGAAAAATAAAATAAAATATATTTACTATTTCTCTTTATACCCCCAAACAATGTAATATAGGAATAAATGTAGACCATACACAATTGTGGATGCATATAGGAAATCCTTCATGTAATCACATACGATATAAACATTCTAAAAGAATACAAAAAACAAACAAAAGGAAAATAACACGCCATCTAAAAAATAAGAATGTACACAGTGCCTCATGATTTCAAGATTGTTTCCGGAAAGATTAACCAGTTGTTCCGTAAAATTTTATACCGTACTATTGATTAAACATAACTGAGTGTACATGACGTGTTTTGAGTTTTTTCTTATTTATCACATTTAAAAAAAACTGGCATTGTTTATTTAAGCTACATGTAATTTTCACTAAAACTGTATCCCCACGTAAAATATATTTAAATTTGTTCTAACCAGACTTCAACTTAAAACTACACATTTTAGTCGAGAAAAATAAACAAAAAGGTTAGTGTTTGAGTATTATATAAAGATAACATTCTTGTTTCAGATATACATAACAACATGTTAAATAACATATAGCTATTGTAAAGACAAACAAAATCAATTAACCACGTCTGACATCCTAGTTCTGATTATAAAAGCTTGCTCCGTGCGTTTTAGGTGAGGAACTGCTTCCTGAAGTCTTCAAACTTTTTTTTCAACTCCTCTGCCTTGGTTCTGTAAGTCATAATGCGTTTTCATTAAGCAGGTTTACTTTCATTTTTATATGTGAGCACAGTGCGGCGAAAGAATACCTTCTCACTGTAAACAGCTCTAATGTTATGATATAACTGTGTCTTGGCGTGGGTGACATTATGCGCCAGGAACAGCGTACGGTGATCTACCCTAAGTTATTATTAATTAAAAAGATGTTGACGACAAAGTAGAAAAGCCATGCGCGAACACAACAATGCTCAACTGTTGGTGTGATGTTAAGTTTACACCTCTGAAAATCTGCAAAAACGCTGTGTTAAACAAAAGTGTTATGCTTTTCATTATTGGAACTACCCGAATGCTACTTGATAAAACAGTATGATTGTTTTGACGTCAAGGAGTAAGTTTTTGCGGTGGAAGGGTTATGAATACTTGGTATTGTTTAAGTCAAATGCTTCTGCTATAAATATCAGGAAACATAATTAAAATTATTCTCAATAAATGTGAAGTTTCAATGAAGTTGATAGCTGCAGGTTTGTGCAAGGGTGCAAAAATGCACCTATTTCGTTCAACTGCGAGGCTAGGTACATGTATATGGCATGACAGTTGTTTATCAAATAACGTAATTTTATTAATATAATGTAGTTTGCCTGAAGACGAAAAACATATTTAAATACTTAATACCTGAGCATCTGATATGCATGTTATAGAATCATGGTAACAACTTACTTGATAGTACGTACCTGTGTTCATAAGCTTTGCTGGCTATCGCAGACAGCTGATCGATAACTGCGCGCTTCTCAGCGATTTCGTCTTCAAGTTCTTTTTCCATTTGTTCAACCTCTTTACATAGAGGGTCAAATGAAGCGGACACAACACTGCAATTATAATAAACGTGCACGTTAAATTAACTTATAAAGTCTTTATATCCGGCGTGTATAATGACCTACCCAGGAGAAGTTTTGCTGTCAAAGGACCTCATATTTGTTCGATTATTTACTGTTTGGTTCGCTATAATTGCCATGTCCGTTATTTACGTTAACTATTCAATGGACACGTGTAGTCCAGTCAGCCTAAGGTTTGATTGAAAAAATTGTAACATAATGTGTTGTGCGAATACTATTTAGTTCATGAATTGATCAATTACATATTAAAATCGATAAAAGATCTAAGCATGGGAAATGGGAAAATTAGAATATTATAAAAGACAACTTGTTTCATATTTACATTAATGCGACAACATACGTAAGCATTTCATTAACCACCTTTTACATTTGTTCGTTGTTCGTTTACACACTATGTATGTCAATGGCTAACAAAAAACACACTGACACATGTTTTATCTTTAGGTCGACTATTTATTACGCTCATTTGCACAAAACATATAAAATCCCATTAAAAAGTAATTTGCATTAGCAATTGCCACTGAGAACTAGTTAACATTGTTAGCATTTATATCATTATGTTTAATGTTGATTATGAAATTGAATTTTAATATTTTTAAAAAGTATTTGTTTCCACCACGTTTAAATGTAAGTATAAGGCTATCCAAATATTGATATTGTAAGGAAATTCTATCTTTACTAAAATATGTGTGATTTACAATGTTTGCTGTAATAATGTTTCTCAGAAAGTGTGTGCGAAATACAGTGACTGAAACGTTGATTTAAGGACATTATAATTTAAAATGATATTAGAAACACGTATGTTTCAAGATTGTTCAGTTAAGTACTTTCAAATTTCATATGTATTAGGATACATAATTACCCCCCACACACCTGAAAATAACAATACACGTGTCTGTCTGTATAAATTGTTTGTTCAGCAAACTCCTTTCACGATGCCTAACTTGAAGAAATTTGACATTTGTAAATAACATGAAGCATACATGTGCAAGAGACATTTCTCGTAATGATATATGTACTAGTATAAAAGTATTGTATTCACTTTAACCTACCTATTATAGTGTCCGCCTTTACAAATGTAATGTTTCATTTGTTTACGACAAACTTCTTCCATTGAAATATGTAATTAAAATTAATATAGACATAATTGTTTTCTACATGACGCATACATGTGCAAGAAATATTTTCTAAGCAGACTGACAGAAACATTACAGAGTAATGCCCACATAAATATAGCCATACACTAAAGTGTACATGTATGTCTGTATACATTGGTACACCTATTATAACAGTTCTCCTACATTTGAATCCAGAAAAGTTCAATAGACAGTTCCGCAACGGTTAATCGTGATTATTTATACCGGCACATGGTCAATTTTAATCCAATGGATTATGCTTATAGTACCAGGTGACAATCTGACATAGTAAATACAAAAGAAAGCGTACTTCCTGTGTGTGATAAACCTTATCACACGAACAATGGGTTACCGCAAAAATGGGAGGAGATTACAAAATTTGTTGAAAATACTAGTATGCATTTGTTTCAGTTTATGTAACGTAACAATTCTTTGACAAAATTCTAGTTCATGCAATGAGTGGATGTGGTACTACAGTACCTCACATCTGTTTGGGATAAGCATAGGAACATCACTCAGAAGAATTCATTGTGATCAAGAACTTGTCTTCAACTTGTAATATTATTTTCAGAAAAGGAAATTTCCATTTGCGGTGAAAATCACATTGTTGGTTTGTAAGACGGATAACGTTGGCTGAATTTGTTGCGGTACCGAATGTTTACAAAAGTTTAAACAAGTTCAACATACATGTATGAGGAGGTTCGAACGTTGCCATCCATATATGTATCTGACAAATCACCGTTTGTGCTCATGTTTCTATTTTCTAGTGTGGATAGGCACGGGAAATCATCTACAACCTACTGGGTGGGGCTGGCCAGAATCTTAACGTTAATAAAATAGTTTTCCGCTGACCCTAGGGGTATTCAGATATATTCCTGCAAACAGAACTGTGATACAATGTACAAAAAGATGTACATGCAAAGTCCAACAGTAGGTTGGAATGTACAAAATGCCGGGGAATGGGGTGTAACAACACTACCAAACGAAAAAATACTGATTGACCAGAATCTTATACACACTTAGGGTAGATTGCATATTTAAACCTGAGTAATGCCATGCATTGATAATTTATGCCTTTTGTTTTCTCCTTTTCCTTCTTTCTGTCTGTTGAATAGACAAAACAACGACGTTATAATAAAAATGGAAAATATGTTTAACCTAGTTACGAGTTCGTTGTTTTAGGTTATTCGATATTTCCCCTGCTTAGACTTTGACTTTTTTCTATATGTTGATATGTTATAACCAATAGATAGAAGTTGTGAAATCAAAAGGTTTCATTTATGTTACAATTTTGAGAGGTTAAAGACATTTTTCTGGATGGATTTTCTGGACTAGTGTGTCAGATATATGAGGCATGTACTTTTAAATTGACATCAATCTTTGTATATGAATACCATTAGGTCAACAAAACGTACAGTATTACTTCTTATAACAAAGACCCATAATAGTAAATTGCAAATGTTTAATTGTCGCTGAAACAGCAACAAAGCGAGCAAGTCATCGTATTTTACTTTACTTTTCACCAAATCAATATACACGAACATAAAAAAATCTTTGTATATAATCAAACTAATATTCGTTATATTACCTCTTGAATTGATCTTTTAACTTGGGGATGATCTGATTCTCCATATCTTTTAATTTCCTGCGTGCCTTGTCCATGTATTCGCGCTTAAGCGATTCTTCGTCTTTTGCCGTGACACATTTCGCCAAGTGTAAGGAACCTGTATACGCAGAAACAAGCATCCCTATCTCTTTTTCTTGACACATCACCTGTAAATATAATGGTCAGTGATTATATTTGTCAATCCTTGAAATGATAGCATTAATTTTCAAATGAGGGCTTTTTTATTATTATCGTGGCTACTAACATATTTAACATTATAATACTGTTATTACTATTACCATGTTAAATCTTGACTCAAATACTAAAATGTAGCATCTCCAAATTTAAAATGCTATGCCTGTCGTTTGCCACCATAACTGTTTACATTTAACTGTTTTACTTTCAAATTGATAATTACTAATTTGAACCCAATCGCTTATAAGGCGCAAATGCATGTTCTGGTCCCTAAGCCCTAAATGATTGGTTTAAAAACAAATGGTGTCGCACAATAAACTATTACTAGGCACCTTATTTGTCTTTCAAAAATTATTTTCTATAGAAAATATCGGCGGAGAAGGTCTCGTGCTCTCATCTATGTAAACACGCTGCTCCATTAAACTCTCGCTATGTTTACATGCATTAGAAATTTACAATGTCATTTCAGTACTTCTTATTATAAAAGAGAAATTATGATGTATTTTTGTTTAAAATATAGAATAGTGTACATGTATTAAAATATTATGCATACAACTATAAGATACACAAGTCTAACTATCAACGAGTCCTGGATACATGTCTTTACACTTATATCTTATTTAAAATCTATTGAGTGCCAGAAAATGCTTTCAACATTACACTTCAACAAAAATACATTGATAAAATCATTTCATTCTTTTTGTACTTAAATTAACGCCTCAGCACTTGAAAGATATTTGAAGAAAAAGCATCAATTACTTTTGAAATACTTTTATAGTAATATATTATAACTATATGTTTGAGATTTAGTTTTTTATTGTTTTTATGATATTCAGTGTGTTAACACTTTTTCTAAAAAAAATAGTTTCTTGGAGATAATCTTTGGTCATGAAAAAGCAAAAATAACATTTAAATTGAGTATTTATTATATCTGACACATGCAAAAATAAAACGAAAACAATCATTTTATAGTTATACAGTACATGGGAATTTCAAAATCACACTGATTTACAGATCTTAACAATATATTATTTTGTATTGTAATTTTCCGTGGATTTTAGCTTGCATTTTTATTGTAGCCATTGTGATATTATTTAAGTAATATACGTATATACCATTTATACTCACAGCAAAATGTTTCAGACTTTCGTTAGCTATGTCCAATGCGTCCCACATCTTCTCATCAAATCCCTAAACATATAGATAACAAGAACTATTATGATCTAAGGCTATATGATCACTCTAGAACCACTAGATCCCATTATTCGCCAAATAGTTTTGGTAATAATAACCTTATTACTAAGAGGTTAATACTTGGTTGCTCGCCGCCATTGTGAGATAATCGGCCTGACAGCCTAATAATGGCCTGAGGGCCGGAGGCCCGAAGGACATTATAAGGCTGGAAGGCCGATTATCTCATAATGGCGGCGAGCAACCAAGTTATTAACGTTTATTAACGTTTTAAATACGAATGCACTTCAAAATCAAATACCTGTCGATCCAAATGTCTTAAGCCCTTTTCATGTTGTGGTTGTGTTTTTTCCTCAATAAAACAACCAAAACTGAATCCGTAAAAAATCCGCCCTTCACACAGCTGAGATTATTTAAATCTTGACCTCATCAATGACGTCATCTTTTAAACTATGTAAACAAAAACAAATGTCGGCTTTCGCTTTAAAATGTGTTTTATTGGATAAAAAGATTGTTAAAAGTAAGTTAACAACATATTAGACAATTATTTTGTGAAACACAGTTATTACAGTTGGTATTGGTGTCATATTCATTGAAAAATTGTAACATTTTGTGATAAAAATGAGAAGTATCCGGACTGGAGCAAAATCGGACAAATATTTGAAAGTGTAGACAGCGTGAACAAAGTGTATTGAATATTACAGTTTTCAAACTCTGTGTTCTCGTTTTGACCACGTCCTGTATTCCAACTGCATAAATCTGCATAAATCCAGTGGGGTAAGTGCTTTAGATAATCATCATTTTGACTGTTTATTGTTGTCGACTTATTAAAAATATGTTTCAATTAAATAATAACTGTGCCGTTCTGACTAGTTAGGATAATTCTTATTTCTTTTCCAAAAAATAAATAAAACAGTGTTTGTTGTGAATTATCGGCAGCCATTTTCAACTCCATTCTAAACACTAGTGACGTAGCTTGTTGCTCTTAACGGCACGTGAAAAAGCACGACGGCGATTATGAAAAGTTAATACGGGTCACGTGACCGGCCAAAATCGGATAATCGCCTCGCTAGCCTCACAAACACCCTAAAAGGGTACTGATTTTGTTACTATATATAGTAACATTCGTATTAATTGATAATAATGCTGTTCATTTTTCGTGATGTTTTCGAACTTCAATATGCGTGTTTTGCAAATAACGTTGCTGACAAACACAGTCATACGTTTATGTACATTGTTTAACTGGTCATGCTCGTCAAAAATGAGTGCACATTTTCGTAGACCAATTCAAATATCTCTTACTGATTACAACTGTGTGGTAACGGAAACAGGTATTTTAAGTGATATTATAGTCATAAACGAGTTGGAGTACGTTATTCGTGAACATTATGCCCTAATCATTTAATGAAGAGGGGCATCGTTTTCGCTAATATCGGTCGTTCAGTCGGATTGATGGTCGGTCGGTCGGTTGGTGTGTCCGTTCGTTCGTCCGTCCGTCTGTCGGTAGAAAAAATTGTTTCCGATCTCTTTTTAATTGTATTTATCACATAACATTCATAATTTACATACTAATTGGTCCTGGTGAGGATTTGACCCCTTTTGTTTACGGGATTACTTTGTCAAAGGTGAAGGTCACAATGGTCACTTTTGTAAAAAATGAAAATAGTTTCTGCTCATTATCTATTTATCACAGAGCTTTTATGTTTCAGATGCTGATTGGTTTTGGTTGGGACATGACTCTATTGATTTTGGGTTCACTAGGTAAAAGGTCAAGGTCCCAAGGATTACTTTTGTTTAACAATGTAAACAATGTTTTCGCTCATTATCTTAAGAACAATAGGTATTTATCAAAGCGCTTTTATCGAGCATGTGTTGATTGGACTTAGTGGCGACATGACCCCTATTGACATTGCGTTTATTAGATCTAAGGTCAAGGTCACAATGGTCATTTTTTTCAAAACATGTTTCCTATTATTGTCTTGGAACTATTGATCACATATTTGTCAGAGGTTTTATACATGCTGATTGATCTTTAGGTATATATGACCACTATTTAGTTTGGATTCCCACTTTCATCATTTTTTAGTTTATAAGGTCAAAGGTCATGGTCATAAGAATAACTTTTGTGAAAAAGAAGGGGCATGTGTTTTGTTTGACATTTTAGTTTTATATTGATTCGTGTGCTCACAAATTGGAAAAATAAATCACCACCTACACTATTGTTCATTATTTTACTCAGTTTTCTCTTGCACATGTAGTCGATATCTTCATTTTAAGCGAATCACCGCAATGCTACAGGGGGGTCGTTGTGCAGGCGTGATTATATATTCGCAGTGTTGCGTATGTTTAATCTTACCGTTTCATAGGATTCAACAAGTGCTCCTGTTGCGATAACTCGTGGATCGAACTGCACGCTTACACTAACGCCAGAATTGTCAGAAGTCGCGAACTTTTCAAGATGGATTGACGAAATCTTATCTGAAAAAAAAAACAGATTATGATTTTTATATAATTTATGCAGATTAACCATATTTGATCATATTTATAGCTAAAAATATTTACATTTATAAGTAAATACAAACTTAAATGGCGATGATTTTCACACGAAAGCTCAAAGCTTATATTTATTATTGTGGAATGCGTCGTTGGCTTTTAAATTAAAGAGTTATATTCAGAAAATTGGAAGAGACATAATCGATGGCCAACTTTATATCATATCTTTTCACACATTGAATCTCATGTGATTGTAGTGAACGAGCCCAGCGCCGTATTTCTGCATATTTGAATATAATCTTAACAGTTCGGCGAAAACTACACTCTCGTTGTAAACAAACCTCTAGGCCTTCTGCATTTCTACTGTAGTATTCTTTTTTAATTATTATGTGTATGTGCTGTGACTTGTATCACAATATTACTAACAAATACGCTGTTTCACATATTTAGTCAGTCTCCCACTAGTTATTAACTTGTTAAATCAACACAAGGAAAGTAAATATCTCTACAATCATGGTATTATCATAACATTGCGCTTAATCTGAACAGAGACAGTAGAAACCTAGAATCACTATAATTATTAAAGGGAATACTCAATGATGAACGCCAGTTGAACTTAGTCATGAAAACCTCATGGTGTATACAGAACACTGCTGTAAGTATACACAGGCTCTTCACTTCTTATCTGTTCTACTAGTGTGTGAAGGGATTATTGGTTAATTACAAATAATAAATAAATCTTAGATGTAAGTAGTTGAAGTAGTTGAAATGTGTAAGTGGTGCACAAAATCAATATCTATTTTAATCAGTTATCCATTAACTGGCCTCAAACCACAGGCACAAATAGTCTGCTTTACCAACCAAAGCAGCAGGCGTCATTTCGCGGCTCAGTGCATAATGGTAGGATTTTTAATATAGATTAAAAACGCCCATAAGTAATGCATTTAAGGCTCGTCTGTAAGTACGGCTAAGCCCGAAAGCGACAGTCCAAACTATTAGTCCACCCGATTCATGCTACCATAGGATCATGTGACATTAGTTTCAGCCTACAGTAGTCTACACATATTCTCATGCTTTATAGTTAAGAGATCGTTTATAGAGTATATTTAGTTGCGTTATTTTTTGTTGATAATATGTAATAAACCAATACTTGTATTAAACATTGATCTAATCACACTGGCAAGGTAGCCAGGCGTAGATTAATTCCTAAATATATAGCTAGAGACGGTGCACGTTACATGTTTAATGTGGTGTCAATGCCCATGTGTAAAGGGACAATTTTTATTATTGGACTAAATGTATATTTGATTCTGTTCTTCGCTTATTGACACTAAATAAAACTAAGTTTAGGATAATCGCAGACCTCCGGATATACTATATGAAAGCTGCCAATTTGTAAAAGTACACGAGCGTATTGATTTTGTTAATGCATTCAATATTTAAACATTATGTGCTTCGGCTATGTAATCAATAAAAGGGTATGTAAAGAATACCTTTTATTCGACTTTGCAAGTCCTGTGCTTTTCTCTGTGCAGAGGAACAGCAACACTGCACCTTACCCATCAGTGTTTCGCGAAAAACGTGGCAATCAAGTTTCTGGGGATTAAGTAAAAATGATTACTCAACACCAAACACACGCGCACGCACACACAAACGCACACAAACACACACACAGGCACACGCACGCATGCATGCACTTAGTCAAACTGCTTGTTTTAAATTTTGGCTAACGATTCTTTAAGATAACATTATCGAAAAGCTTGCTTTTATAATTTGCCATAAAACGATTTCCAAAATTTAATTAAACAAGTTGAGACAGGTGTGTTTTAAATGATGAACCTAAAAGAAGCATCTCCATCTAAACACGGATAATATTGACATTTTCTATATCAACCTCTTATGCCAAAATTTATTAACATATCTATTTGAAATTCTAGAAACGAAATTTATTACCACTTTTTTGAATGCGGAAAAAAGCTTCTTTATGGTAAAACATTTTGATGTTAGGTAGAAATAACGCAATGTCAACAGCGGCTTTATCTCATCGCATTCAAATAATAATAATAACAGATTTATTATGAATTTTAAAGTATTTGTTTAAGAGATGTTTTACCTGTCTAGCAAAACACAACAATAAAAGCAGTCCCTTTTTCGCACCTGAACAGTGGTTTTATAATGGTCACAGAGTAGCAGTTGTATCAGGTAATAAATATGTAATGTATTGTAAAAACATTCTAATCCACGCATCAGCAATCTGAGGGCAGACCGATTGCCAAGTGATCGAGCGCGAACATACGCGACTCTGCAAACGTCTATGCTGCGTGAACCAAAATGTAACAAACTATTTTGATATCAATTAGTGTGGAAGAAATCTGTTATCAGTGGCTTATGCATGTATGTCTCGATGCGTAAAGTGTTGGCATTGTACTGCGAAAACAAAAACGTAATTGTATTGTATTGTATTGTATTGTATTGTATTGTATTGTATTGTATTGTATTGTATTGTATTGTATTGTATTGTATTTGCCATTTCGCAACCCCGTTGTGAAATCATGTCCATGTCATTATTCTTCTAATGACGTTTACTTGACAGACAGAAAGAACAAACACAGCCTTGTAGAAATATCTTTGTGCCCAAATGACATATTTCTAGATCGGATGCACAGAAAATGCTGATGATTGTCGTCGACGCAAATACATATTTATCGCATAAAACAAGTGATACTTAACGATATACAATGTATATGCATGAGGAAATATTATGATACTTTTGAGATTAGTCAAAGTTATGGTACCTCAGTGTAATGCTTTTGATACACCTTTGCGTGGGCCTTGTGTTTATCAAATGGCTCTGGACACGCTCGCACAACACTCGAGAGTCCATCATGCAGTTCCCGGAACGATCTGTTGACCTTAAAAAAATTCAGCATTTCATTAAATACTGTAAAGTCTATATAATAGGTAGTTCCTATAAGTCGCTATCCACAAACAAGTAAGAGGTATTAAATAGCGTTATTTCTCTCATGGTGCTTTCTTACAGACTTAGTGAATGTATAATATTAGGGTAAGACCTTTGTAATGAAGTATGAAGGATACACATTTGTATTTTTTATGAAAATATCAACACGATTTTTTTCATTAAAATGTGATACAAATTATGCTTTTACTGTTCAACCATAGACAATTCTTTTTAAAATGCAAGATACCTTCATTTGCTTAAAATCAATTGAAGGGAAATAATTTAACACCTTATTATCTCCCTTTAATATGAATAGAATGAAAAATTTCAATGTTGTCTATAAAATCAAAAAAGAAAAAAACTGTAAAAAGCGGTGTGGAGGATTGTCTGCAAATGGCGTATGTTTCAATAAAAACAAAAGTTTTTTTTTAAACTTCTACCTAGCTGCAAATATGTGCAGCCATTACAAAGGTCTTACCTTAAAAGATTAATATACTAAACGAAAAAAGAATCTGGTATTTCACGTTTCACGTAATGTCTTTCGAATAAATGAAACGTTTCAAACGAAACTATCATTTAAAGAAGAGAACATGTAAAGCAATGATTTGTTTAAGTTTTAACGCGTTCCGCGTAAACGGTTATCAACTATTGCGTTTACGTCTAAAAAGCGATGTGCATGTGCTCATCATACGCGTGTTCTTGGCACTAAGCAATCAGTGATTTTTGGGAACATTTTATTGTGTTATTTGACAATACAGTTAAATGAATTTACGGCTATCAGGTAGCAATCGCTTCTTCTGTCAGAACGCTTCATTTCTGACGTGATTTTCACGTTTATTTATAATTACATATCATCAGCAGTTTATATATAGAATGATTCCGAAGAACCGGATATCTTCGGAGACAAAACTCAGTAAAACTTACCCACCATACGACTGCTAGAATGTACCATGTTATAACTTAATCTCACTTTCCAAAAACGTTATGACTGTTTTGTGTTATTTTATTCTAAAAATGGGACCGATAGCCTTAGTGTTATGGTATCAACGTGGTGTAATATGAATTTGAGGGTCGTAAATGGAAACATAGACGCAAATGTGTATGAAGTCCATATTATTAAATTAAATAGGGTTTAGTTTATGCAGCAATTTGTATTGTTTAACCAATGTTACGTCAATGGCAACTACTTTAAATTTTCTTCGCAACTGAAAAACGCGTTTTATGGATTTGGTTGACGGTTATGTTATAAATAAATATTTTTTAGATATTGCAATAAATAAACAGTTCGAAATATTACAAACAGTTTGATACCTTATTCAGCCATTTTGCATTATTATAAAAATAGTTAAAATGGGTATGAAACCATGACCGGTTTCTTTTCTGCGTGTGAGTGTGTGCGTGAATAAAAAATTACAAGTCACTTAATTTGAAACATACATCAATCTCAAATTCCGCAACAATGGCAAATTCCTGTTCCGTCATCTCCGATCTAAGTGTTTTCAGTTAACTTTTCTTCGAGTCCTTTACTTTTTCTTCTTTCATTGCTTGCTCACTGTAGGTACAACAAAACAAATATGCATCGTTCTTAGTGTATAAAAATAAATATAAAGAAGTTCAAGCACGTTATTGATGAAATAAAGAATAGATACCCATGTATCTTTAAAAATTAACTATTTAAATGTATGTTCCAAATTGCCCATATTCACATAAAAATTACATTAACGTATTGCCTATTGAAATAATTGTTAAACAAAAAATACATTGACATTCATTGAAGATTTCTTACACACATTAAGGGTTTATCTAAAAGTTAAATTTTAATTCTCTACGGTCAAAAAGCGTAATCTCAGAGACAGAAACCATGAAATAAGCAGACATACAAACCGACAGACGTTTTTGTTGCAGATGTATAATTATAATACATATATTATACATGTAGATACACAGGCATTAGTTCTTGAAAACCGTTTACAATATTAAACGCCGTGTATGTTGTGTGCAATGGTTTGTAATGTTTTACATTTTTATGCACACGCATTGGTAGGAGAAGGGTTCTCACGTTTAACATGTTTAACCATTGTGCTGTTTTATGGACGGATCCGCAACTGTCAATCATGATCATTTATAACAGTACATAGTCAATTTAAATCCAGTAAATTATATTGTCATGTGACAATCTGACGTATAAAACACAAAAGAAAGACCCCTTCATAAGCCTTTATAAGATCAACGAAAATCACCCGAATTGGGGGAGCTTTAAATTTTGCGGAACGGTACATTTCTCGTGTCTTTGGAGAGCACGAGTTCCGCTCAGACGCAAAAGGTCGTCAGTGGTGTGGAATCATTTATTACCATTCCTTAACAGCTTCAAAACAACTAAGGCTGTTATGTCCCCATCTGCAGTCTATGCTTCCTTGGGTGTTTCCCATTTTCTAGTAAATTAAAACTTTTAAGGTACACTAAGCTTTTCTGGTATATTAGATACTCTGCACTGTAACACATTAACAAACAATAACACACACTTGTTAACTGAGACAACTCAACGGCAAGTCATTGTCTATCCTATGCATATCAAATGTGTGGAATAACATTTTTTAATAATTTATGTGGCACTCACCTTTGTCCACCTGCTCACTATTACAATGAGACCTAGGTTCTCATTCAGAGATGCCGAACACGCACCTTTTATTATCACGTGTCACTTTAGGTTTTAGCTTTTGTCGGTAATGTGATTTTGTTAAATTAAACTTGATGCTTGCAACATTGACCTTAATCAGGCTGTTCTCGAATACAAAGTACGCACTAGGTTCCAATACACGGTGTTATTTACCCAGATTACGAATTATAGCAACTTTTACCGTAAGAAAAACGAACAGCAGCACGTTTGCTTGCACAAAAACCAACCACACTCGTCTGAAAACGTTAACTTGAAATTACCTTTGGGTGCTACAAAGTTCTAGGATTTTGTCGTTAAGGGCGCGCGTCGTTTTTGCGATCTTCTTCCCCCCTTTTGACGGTTGTTCAAACTTTGTCTTCACCGCTGATTTTGACAAACATTCCTTAAAATGATAAAGTATAATTATGTATTATAACAAAGGATAACAAATGTATAACGCATGACAACTTGTACAGTTATGGGTGACGCAGAATGACATTAAACTGATGAAAGGGGCAGCCCTCAGGAAGCATAGCCTGCATACTGAATATTCCAACGCATAAAGCCATTGCTCCCTTTTGAATAGGCTTGGCCAGAAACAAAACCCCAGGTGGAAAACTATACATGACTGACAACACAATATTTTATATAAAATGTATTGTACCGTAAAACATAAGAAGTTAAACGTCTGTTTTCATTTGGCATGGCCAAAAAACAAAACACTGGTTGCACAACTACGCAAGCTGGTCAAAATTAGATAATATTGTATAACTTTTACTCCTATATTTGTTAGTAATTTGGGACACACGATAACTTGCTTATTAAATGTATTATTTTGAAACGCATCAGGGACCATAACTCTAGTGCACAGATACACGTTATGGTCAACATACTAGTAAAGGTCGTAGCTCTTTAAGCACTTCACAAGCTTAATGGGTTATATACAAAAAAACGCCACGCCTTTTGCTAAAATGGACGTTGCCAAAAAGAAAACACAATGCTCACAATTTAACATACTGAGCAATACCTGTTATATTTCATGATTATGGTTTTCAAACCTCATGCGTAATTCATAACTTCAGTTTCGAACGGACGGGCGGAAGAACGGACTGCCGAAAGTACAGACTAACAAGGGCATACATGCCACCTCTTTTATGAGTGTAGAAATAAAACATGACAAAGAGTGACATAGAATGTACTAAGCTAAATACAAGTATGGGGCCTACATATTAGGTTTCAAATAATAAGTGAAATATATACACCTTGCTAAGAAGCCTGATCATTTTGACACAAAATAAAAGTAGAAACTTTTACTGCGATATACCTTATACTGCGATAAAAATTGCATTTCTTACGATCTGACCATAGAATTAAAAATAACATTGTTCAATAATGGTATTAAAGAAATGTTTAACTGTTTATATTCGATTATTTGACCAGCTTAAACAATATTTTGTCTAATGACAGTGCTTCATTCTTTAAATTTTCAAGTTCATTAATTTCAGTTATCAGCACGGATGTTGTGGTAACTTAGTTACCGTTCAGAACTACACGTAACTGCTTTAGTATAACCATATAACCATCAGTGCGCTTGCGTGAAGAGGTGGATGTTGCCATTAAATCAAATGTATAAATTACGGTTACTTGACCTAGAACCCGTTCATAGTTAAAAAGTTTAAAAGCTGCTGGCAGATGTAGATATTTCAGAAAACTAGTTTATTTACTGAAAAAGGTAACTAATTATTCGCTTAACAAATTGTGTGTACATGTACATGTGGCAAACAGCATTTAGGAAGAAATGTCTAGTTTGTAGTCAAAACAACTACCCAATAAAATGTGTGGGTTCGATTTCCGGCTCCCGATCAAACTGTTTTTCCAAGTCATATTATAAGAATACAACACGTGTTGTAATATTCAGTAAAAGTCCAAAACATGCATTTCGAAACACTTTTTTTAGTTAAAATACATTGCGATGCAGGTTTAAAGGACTGACACAGTTATTTACTAAAAATATGAGCGTAATACATGTACGCAGTCACAATTTGGTAAAGCTTTAAAGAAACTATGGTTTAAAAATGTTAACAGTTGGTATAATAATTACCAATCAACAGACCACGTGCGACGTCTATTTTTCCAAAATATCCTACAATTCTACGGCACACAAAAGGAACAATCGTGTGATAAATTGTCAGTTTAATAATGTTATGGCACCGTATATTGCACTGTGCCCGTTGAAAATGAAACTCTTCTAACAATTTAACTGCGCCCCACGGTGTTTTTCTTGACCATTTTATTACTCGATCGTAGAAGATCTGCTCTTACCCTTAAGACACCAATACTCAAGGTCGACGACGTTGCAACACACACGGATAAAAACAATAACAAACCAGAGCTATATGAAGTAAACAATAAAACAAAATGGCAGTTTTAGTAGACGACAAACGCTCGAAAAATAAATACGGTGCATGTGATGCCTTTCCATTTTAAGAAAACAAAAATAGTGTTCTTTACCTGAAACACCCATTCAAAGTTCTCAAATGCGGCCAATCTTTCTTGGTGACCTTTCTCCAAATCTTTCGCTGGAACACAATAATTGTGTGGTGGTCAGTTGTGTATGATATGTTTTGATTTTATGTGGGCCAATTATTCAAGAAGGGTACAAACAACGACGTTTTCTTCGTCTACATCATAACAACACATTTTGACAAACATACTGCATCCCGTCAATAACGCAACACCTTTGTAAAATCATATATCTCTTGATTGGTTTAAGGCATCCGTATGGAATGCTTAACATTTAAATTGGAAACAGTTTGCAAAAAAATCATTTAAACAAGAACTATTTTTAAAAAGTTAGTCGGTGTAAAATTAAAGCATTAAAATATTTAATTATGTATGAACATAATTACATGTAATTCCATACATTCCACCTGAACCTGCTGCAGTTATATAAATTGGAGATATGTTCAAAGAAAGAATGTTGTAGATATGTCAAGTTTAAGGGCACGTAGGACTGAGTATGAATTGTAATATCGCAGATATTTTCTTCTACTCATTTACTTTTGTAGCCCGCATATTAGGGTCAACTGTTAATGATTAACCACGAAATACACTAACACACAGAAACAAATCAGTTATAAAATAAATGCCATTTGAGTAAAACATAATACATTTTCTTTTAATTCAACGTATTGTTGTATACATTTTCATCGAAATACACGAACAATTATATAAATTAACGATATGTTCATAACATGTTCATAAAAGATGTCAATAAGACCAAAATAGTTCATCCAAAACTATCGTTTTAGAATCTGAACTACATGTACAGCCATACAAACGATTGTAAGTCTACAAGACGACTGGTTTAACTAACCGCACAGCTGGTCCTTAGTAAGTAGTTTACGCATTTTCGCCTACAATGTTTTCCATTGATTTCAACATAATTTTATCTTTCAAATATAGATTGAAGCTTGTCAATTCAGTTTTGAAATAGTAAGGTTCTTTCGCGGCATACAAAAGACTGTGTGTTTTTATAAATGGGTATCTGTGGAAAGCGGCAAACAACATTTTAAATGCTTTTTTTAGATAATTATTTATTTTTGTATTCGTCGCTTTAAGAAAACTACTGATATTTGGTCTGGATAGAACTATTGTCATTTTCAGATAAAAAATATTATTACACGATATAAGTTAATCTTACATGTTGTTGTAGTCTTGTTCTCGTTCATTCATGAGTTAAGTGTTTCTTGTGCCGATACGAAGAAAATGCGTTCTAAACATGTATGTCGATCCATGAGCTTCAACTCGTTATAAAAGAGGTCAACGCAGCGATCCAAGTGTTGTTGCCTCACCTTTAGAATAGAGGAAACAATTGGTTGAGGGACAAAATAAACACACTGCTTCTCGTCTACAAAGTACGTGGATTGGATCTTTCATCATATATCGTACAAGTTCTAAAATTTAACAAACATTGAATCTTTAAAATTCAAACAACCATTACCTTAATAGCTTTTACTAAATATGTTATGAAATGTACATAATTTTATGTATGCTTCATTGGAAATGGAAAGCAAACACTTATTGGTGTTCGATAATTGTGTGAGTCAACGGTGCCACGTGTTACCATGTGCTTTCTTATTTAAAAAACCTATGCATCATTTAGGATGGTAGTCATCATTCAGCACAGTTTGTATAAAATTTACTTAAGTAACAAAGTGTATATTTAAGTATTGAATTTCATTCTGGTTGCGTTTAGGCGATCCTGATCGCAATGGTAAAACTGGCAAATCCATGAAGCGCACCTCTTTAAATTACTTTATGTGTGATGAGTCTACACTAAACCAATTTTATTAAAATTGGACAAATCAATACTTATTCAAGTTGTATGACATTACGATGGTTACCGATATCATTTGACCAATTACCATACTGACATGCAATTGAACAATTATAAGGGTAATGAGATACATACTAGTAGCATCTTTAATATACACATAATTTGATTTGGGTAAAATATGTTTCAAAATTTGCAAAATGTAGAAAAACATTAATGTACCGTGCTACGAGGGACTCTCATGTGGAGATGCTGACAAACAGAAACAATTTGTTCACTTAAAAATCTACATGTTCATGTTATCAGCGTTCTTTGGCAATCGAAACCCACCTTGTGTTACTTGAATATTTCCTCTATTGGTTGGCTTCCTGTTTAAGGTAAGAGCACTGTTAGGGATTCACAGAGTTGCAGCTGTGTAGAAATTTCATAAACTTAATATCATTTACAAAGATGACAGTTTAGGACTAATCACCGAGTCCGTTTTTTAAAATAAGTGTGCTCAATTGTTTTTTAATATGTTCATATTGAAGGGAGGTAGTAAGGTAATACATTGTTTACCAATTGTTCCATTTAAACATAATAATGTTACTTTTATTTGAGAAATGGTCGAACTGTAAAAAACGAGGTACAATCTGTCAATAAAGAAAAGCCTTTATACTTTTTGTTAACAATTATATGTGTGCATGCACGTCACACTCACGGTTGAGCAAGGTGTGAGTATGTGGCCGGCACGCTACGTCTAGGGGTACGCGGTTGCATGTTTCATACGTTGTAAGTGAGTTTTTACGTTCTGACAACGTGCTCACAATGTACGATATCTGTGCGATTGTCATGTTAACGTACGGAGGCAGTACATACATTCGCTGCTCACGTACGATGTTCTTACTCTCTCGCCCGTTGTAAATGCGTCTTAGTGCATTGAACGTGAGTTTATTTCAACCGTTGTTTGGTTGTTGGTTAGTGCGCACGCCGTGCGTTATAAATGCGAGCACGTACTTGCTATGTACGTTCCATGAACATGTTGGGCAGTTGAATTAAGAAAGTGCCGAGTAAGCACGGCTCACGACGCACTTATTGCGTGCGCGGCACAATGAGCAAATGCCAATGGATATTTGTTTTAAAAAGAAGCGGAGAGTTTTGCGCTCGTGGTCGTACAGGGCAAGAACGTCTGCAGTCCTGAGGTTAATTCGTACCCCACACGCCGTTCGAACGTAGAGAAAGCTCCGCAAGCACTAAGCGTGCTCGACATGTCTGTGTGCTAACAAATCCGTACGGAGGCGGTACACTTAACATACGAATCCCTACATTTGGCCGATGTGATGCAAGTAGACAAAACGCACTTGCAATTACGGTTGGTTGTGACCGTGGCTAAATATAAGTATTCCTACGGTACTTAATTACCTTATCGGCATTCACCGAAACGGCACATCTGTCCCATTTATTCAGGGGAACAAATATGTTTGGTGGCTTCGACAGACGCTTGGAAGTCGAATTCCAAATACATTGTTATTTCAAGAGATTATGCAGATAAAACCGTGTACACCACCACAAAAATTAACATATCTTTTAAAATTTGTTAAACGAAT
>Ga0224511_10000233_pt1 | contig 23111 bp, 13 predicted proteins | sample SF_May12_sed_USG_2_FD_169988 | JGI IMG/M metagenome (GOLD analysis project Ga0224511, IMG submission 169988) | Sediment microbial communities from San Francisco Bay, California, United States - SF_May12_sed_USGS_8_1 | ecosystem: Environmental > Aquatic > Marine > Sediment | place: USA...
TATATATATATATATAATATGTAATTCCTTATAACTGATTACACACTACAGTATTCGTGTACACTAAATAAAAAAGTATTGACAAAAGAATGGATGAATGAATAATTATATGGCAGTTTATCGTATATTTTTCAGTAGTAGGATTTCCTGCTTAAATATGGTTAAACGTAGAATGTAAAAACATCCGGTTCCCGCAAAGTCATATTTATAAGATACACATCGCGCGAATAGATACACGTGTAATACAATGTTAGCACACATTCAATGTGGTCTTGTTGTCCGTTTAACAATACTTGTATAATATTTTGTTTACATTCAAATAATTAGCTTTTATACAGGAGCAATACGGTATGATAATAATTGTATATTCCAGACCATATTCGCACGCTAACTAAGAACCTGCTTTTAGTTGTTTGTGTACTATAGGACAAAGAAGTTTACCAACCAAATATATTAAACTCTTTCCTGGCTTTTCTTTGTTGTATTGACTACAATCTAAGAACTATCTAAAAATGTTGATAGCTTTTTTAGGAAAAATTGGTAAAAAACGATATATATACATGTATATGCAATCAATATATTGATGTATTTGTTTTATCCATTGTTCAGTGGTGCAATTCTTCGTATGCAACAGATTCGCCCTCGGTTAATGTAGTATATTGAAATTGAGGCGGGGAAGATTTGGCGCCAACACTGGCAGCAGTGTCTTTGAGTCCTGTTTCAACCGACGTGGTCTCATGTCGCCGTTCTGTCCTTTCTCTTTGGTGCATTTGGTGACTATGTCTTCTTCTTCTATTCAGATATAAAAAATATCACGTGATTACAACAGCAAATTTCTCTTAATCACTTGATTAAGACTTTAGTTTAGAGCCAAACTGTGTTATTACATCTTTTAGGGCTTGATTTTTTATATTATTGGAAATGTACGAATATTTTAAAGTTACATTAAAGCAGATAAAATACATTTCGAAACATAAAGTAATTTCAAGCTCGAATCTTGCAAGCATCAGTTTAAAGCAATACACTAAGGCAATTCAACAATAATTTTAAATACAACCTTTGAACCGTGAAACAGGCCAGAAAACCCAGTTTATAATTACCTTATGGCGATGAAAACCACAGCGCTAAGAATGGTCACAAACAGCACTGATCCTCCAACAGACGCGGATATACTTGTAACAATCACCTGATGTGGAGTCATCGATGGTACTGCAGACGCTGTTGAAACACAGTAACATTATTACAGTAACTGCAACGCAATTTGGTAAGCTAACAGTTTTTGTTTCTTTTAAGAACGCCTGTAATGTCAACAAAATTAGAAGCTGATCACAAGCCATGTATGTTGTAAATGTACGATGTGATGTATTCTTTTAATGCAATTGCCAAACCAGCAAACAGGCACACAATGAAACTGTGGTAATGTAATAACCAACCGTCTTCGTTCTTCAAACACGTTGGTCGATGGCTCCAGGAGGTGTTCGCCTGACAGACGGTGAATGGTGTCGTTATCGTGTAGTCTCCGGTACACGAATATTCCAACAGAGTGCCGGCCTGACAAAACCCATCTGCTAGACACGCGCTCGTGTCGGCAACAGCATTACTGACTGTCATCAGGGGACATACTTTCTCTGTAACTATATAGTAAACGACAGTATCGTATAAATATCACTTTGTAATGAATAAGTTTATGTTTAATCCCTTTGAATACTAGCCAATAGCCTGCTCCGCTACCTGATGCAGGGGTCGGTCTTTTTTTTTTTTTATCTCATTCAGTAAACGTGAGATCTTCAGCAACTTTTACTAATCCATATTGATGCACACCTGTTATAATGGAATATACATCTAACACAGACTGTGGTTCAGATTAACCAACCATCTTCTTTCATTTTACAGGATTGCTCTTGACTCTTAGAGTTGTTCGCCAGACAGACGGTGAATGTACTTCTTCAATTTATATTATATATATATTACTTTGTTAAGTAAGGTTATATAAGTGTTTTAAGGAATTAAACAGCAATGATTGATGAAAGAGATAGGCAAATCAGTAAGTGTTCATCTTTATAATCATAACTAACCGGCTTCGTTTTTCAAACAAGTTGGTCGATGGCTCCAGGAGGTGTTCGCAAGACAGACAGTTAGTGGTGTCGATATCATGTAGTCTTCAGTACATGAATATTCCAACAGGGTCCCTGGCTGACAAAACCCATCTGCTAGACACGCGCTCGTATTGACAACGGCATTGCTGACTGACATCAGGGGGCACACTTTCTCTGTAAATATATAGTAAAACATGGTATAATCAAAGAAGACGTTTACAATTCGTTTATTATTAAATACGATCCATTCTGCTTCGCTGCCTTATAAAGGGTCAGTATAAGTGAAAACGTGAACAAACTTGGGTAATCTAACATGATGCATATGTTATAGTTAAATATACAGCAAACACTGTTCTTAGAATTAACCAACCGCCTTAAGTTCCCCTTTTTATACATTTTGACCATAAGATGCCTCCAGTAAATGAATCCTTCAACGCCGTTGCAGGCATAAAAAGCCATAGTTGACTATCAGCATTTGATTTACATTTCTTATGAAAGGAAATGACAAAAAAATGAAGAAAAAATGGTTTAGTAGATTAACATCCATTTACGCGTAGAATGAACACCGACTTACTTGCAAAAACTTCAATGGCGAACGGCTTTATACAGGTGGTTGTAGATAGGTAAACATGTCGTATCCATTGATTGCTAATTAAAGGAATGACTATTGGGTCTTCACAACCATTAAAAACGTCATCACAGATTGGTATTCTGTCTTGATAGAGTAACGTCGGCATGGTTTTTCCAACCAAACTGCTAGCCCCGTGGATCATGAATTCACTATCCGTGTGAATCGTAAGAACTGGAACAAAACATGGTTCAATATTAACGGAAAGGAGGCTGATATTAATTGCAAAGCTTACTCGATGAAATAATTTTACATTATCAGTTTTAAACAATATAAAACGGTATAAACGCTAAATGTTTAGGCGTGCAATACAGTAAACTCAGCTTATAACGAACTCCTCGGGAACATGAAAAATAGTTCCTTATATCCGGAGTTCCTTACAAACGTATAGCGAACTAGTTCATTGTAAGCGATGGTTATATTACGAACTGACCTGTATAAGGGACTTCGGTTCCGCAAATGTCCGATAAGTGCAAGTTAATAAACTGCAAGTTTATGTTGTTTACACTAAATAAGGTATCAAACGGTCCTCATTAATTATTGGAAAGAAAAATAACTGTCAAATAAACTGTTTTCATATTTAAATTTACAAATTAAGCGGTTGTTAAATGCAAACTTTAAAGTTATACTGACATAAAGCACACACTCATTTAGCGCATGGTATCGATTAAGGTAACCATTTAATGATATGTTATAATGCTTTGCTATTTCGATTTTGATTTGCCGTTTTTAGACTTCATTTATAATTTAATATTTGTTTTCAAGACTAAAAGCCTTGCGTTGTCTGTCCATTCTGCGTTCGAGTTGGACACTTAATGACCAAACTATATTTTCGCTTAAATACTGTAGCCAAATTGTTTTGAATTGTATTGTGTTGATCTGTATTCGCCTACATTTGTCATGATATTAAAGAACGCTGTATTAACAACTTCAGTTCGTCTGTCGAGAAAACGGTATGTATATAAACCCATATCAAAACATTCAACAATAACACGCCAATTATCTGGTTAAACAAACAAATGACGATCTTTAGATCTGTAACAACATTGACGCGGTTATCAACAATTATCGGGCAATCAAGCGGCGAGGTACGAACTTGACCAAAAGTGGTTTCCCACTAAACGGAACTACATTGCTTTAAAAGACTTGGGACCGGAAAATGAGTTCCTTCTAAGCGATAGTTCCTTAAAAAGGATACCACTATATCCATATATTTTTACATAGAATAAAGAAGGGTAAAGATCTGGGAATGAATATCAGTTCCTTAAAACCGATCGTTCCTTATAAGCGGAGCCGTTATAAGCAGAGTTTTCTGTATGCCGTTAAACTTGTAAAAGGTAATGGAAAGTTCCACAACTGTCAATTATGATCATTAATAACAGTACATGGTTTCAATCCAATGGATTTGGGTTATATTATCAGGTGACAATTTGACCTAGTAAATACAAACGAAAGCGTACTTCCTGTTTGAACCGTATTACACAAACAAATGAGTACTACAGAATAGGGAGGAGATTAAACATTTGCAGAACTATGCATGTGTAAGAAGGGATTGACTTAATGGTTTTATTTTTGTTTCATTATCCAACTGGCATAAGTAGTCGCATAATTCTAGAAGTATATTGCTAAATGGGCAAGACTAGCCCCGCCCCATCCATGTTAACATGTGTGCCAAGATATTGTTAAAATATCATCAGTCCCTGGCCCGATAATTTAAATTTTTTTCACACATCCTAATTTTTCGTCTGTTTAATAGCTAGCACCAAATATATTTGCCTGTAAACAACTGACGCGGACATTGTCTATTGTGTAAAGCTAAACGTATATAACTCTCTTGTTTGATCATAATACTGTAAATCGCTTTTTACAGCAAAAATGGTTCTTTTTTCTACAATCAGCACTAAAACGAAGTGATCTGAAAATTATCTTTAAATAATGGATAAGTTCCAATATATACTTGCGTTAGACCATACATTACTATGGCACTGTGTTTATTAGAAATAGCCAAAACTGAAGAAGTACATACATGTTATCATGTTAGAACATTTTGTCATTGCATCAGGCACTTTTTGTCAATTGCTTTTAACACATAAAGGTTTAGCAATGGCATTGTAGTACTAGCGTGGCATTTGGTTTGCCGGCAAACGACGCCAGCGTAAGACACAAGTAGCAAATATGCATAGGTAAGTTAATTTAGAATGTGATTGTATCGTTACATATGTGTGAAATCATAAATAAGTTATAAAGTATCAAAGTTCGATAGATATACACTTACTGTGTTGTTCGCATATGTATGAATAGTTGCTATAACTAGAGATGCATGGGGCGTTGTTGAGATATCCATAGACAAGTGTGAGGCAGTCTTCATCTCCGTGATTATTATCTGGTTGATCTATAGAAAACAACAGGGCATACAATGAAGTTGTATAGCTGCATGGGGCGTCGTTGAGATAAGTGTGATGTAGTCTTCTCCGAAATCTATAGCACAGAAGTGATTAAAATAAAGCATGTAAAGTCCTACGACTTTGTCAGTCCATTATGGTCCTCTTGTCTAAGCAAGTACACACATACAACCGAACACTGCTACGGATGGCGGATCCATGTAATCTCCAGGAAAAAATAAGGAGGTTGCGAAACCGACATCGTCGAAGTTAAAGTTGTAAGTTAAATGTGCGTTGCGAAACAAGACTTGATCGTGAGTGTTAATTCAATAATTTATGAATATCTCAATGCATGTAGACTGAAATAGAAACGATAGCATTTTATGTGATTGTATTAAATGACGATTTGTGACAATAATCATTTCACGAAATTGTAATAAATTCTTTAAAACAAGATAAACCTATGAGCAATATGTGAGGTTTTGTCGTAAAAGATAGCAATTACAATCGTTTTGGTTTGAAGTATTCAGTATTGAAACTTGCAATTTGACCATGATATAAAACGTGCAATTTTGACGTACGATAACAAAATCATAACAAGTATTATAAATCACCTTGGTGACGCCCACCCAATTCGCATGTGCATATATCGGAAATAAGTACGACTAAAATGATATGATTTGATTGTACAATTGAAATATATTACCCGACGTTTGCAAGGGTACATTTGTCTGTACATAACACACACTGTATTTTATCTGTTTTGTATGACTGAATACAATCAAAATGTAGTTTATCGTGGTACATATTACTGAGTCGAAACATGTGCATTGTTCAGGCCTTAAATAAAGAAGTGCACAAGGAATGGGGTTTTAGACTAACAGTTTAATCACTTCCGGGTTATCAAGGAACAACATGCATATGCTTCCGGTAAAATAAAATAGGTAAGAGAGTAAAATGTGTAAGAACTTGGTCGCTGTTGCAGGATGGTTTATCATATGAACTTGTTTGTTGATTTTCTAGAATAAATGAAATGTTATTAAATATGTGTTTTTTCAGAAAAAATTGCCAAAGTTTAGAACGTTTTGCGAAACTTTAATTGCTAAATTTATATTTTTAGTTAATAAATGTGCTTGTTTCTTAAACAAAATATCAATATTTAAAAGATTTATGCAAAACCATACATTGTAGAACATAACGAACTATTTAACCGTATGTGCATTTCAAATGATGACGTCACACAGGACATATGAACATCAATAGTGGTATAAATGATCAACATTTAAAAATAAACGGACTATTTTTAACGGGGTTCGATACGGAAATATGTCATTTTAAAGGCCGAATTTTTTTAATACAAATTGGTTTGGTAGTTGTCGAGAAAGAAGAAAAATAAATGTGACCAACAAGAAATGTTTTGTGTGTAATGTTAGTGTTGTTTATATTGGATAAATATGATTGAGTTCAGGTTTGATCGAGCGGGGACGATTATGAAACCTTACGCCGTATGTTTTCATCTAAAACTCATGATAGAGATTTATAACAAAAAAACTGCATATTGATGAGCGTGTATGGGTTATTTACCACCGATATACTAGCACTAGACAACTAGACAACGGTTGTAGTAAGTCCGAGAAATGTTTATTGGACTGTTTAAAAAATTCGTAAATACATATGACTTAAAAACATGCAACTTTTTCATTGAAAAATAGTTTACTTGGTCCCCACAGAAAGTCCTTGGCGAACGGCTGGTTACCAGCGGTTGTCCACACCCAGTGTCCCTCCTCCTTAATGTCCTGACCGCCCAGCCAAATTTGAACTAGGTTGCTGGTCATTGGCAGTTGTTTCTGTACGAAATCTAAAACAATGAATATTATGTTAGCATATTTATCTGTAAGTTTTTATAACTCTGAGTTGCCTGTGTAAACTCGTTTCACGCGAGACCGATTTACTTCATAAATTTAGATAATTTCATGATAACCCCTATTATGGTGGCCATAATTGCGGCCATTATGAATGTATCCAAACCCATTAATGATACAGCACAAGACCAGTAAGAATATTTAACACTGAGATATCATCATGGAACACAGTTATCAATTAAACCAAGAAATGTTAAACGACCCATATGACCCCTGGCTCCTTCTGTCGAAAAGGGGTATTGATAGAAGGGTGATTGATAAGTACAGGGAGCCCGTTATAAATTAGTTCATATTAAAGCAGTGAAATGATTGACATGATGTGATTTTGTGGATATGTATAAATTAAATTCCTCCGGGCTTAATCATCAATAATTTTAAGATGTTCATATAGTTGATCACGAAAGTGACCCATGTAACCTTGACCGTTGACAGTGTGCACTTAAAACATCAGAAATTGGTTTCTGACTAAGACCAATCAGCATATGAAAGATAAATGCTCTGTATTTAACAGTTTTCAAGATAATGAGCAAAATCCATGTTACAATATTTTAACAATTTGATGAAAGATGACCCTTGTGACCTTACCCGTTGACCTGGTTAACTCAAAATCAATAGAGAACATGTCCCAAGACCAATCAGCATGAGAAATATGAAAGCTCTGTTCTCAAGATAATGAGCGGAAACCATGTTTATACTGCTTTTACAAATGATCATTGTGAACTTGACCTTTGAGCTAGTGAACCCAAAATCAAGAGGGTTCTTGTCCTCGCTAATAGCAACCAGCACATTGTATATGAACGTTCTGTAAAAAACAGTCCTCAATAAAGTGAGGGAAAACTAATGTTTACAAAAGTGATCCTTCTGACCTTGACTTCTGATCTAATCAATTCAGTGTCAATTGGAGTTATGTCTCCATCAAGACCAATCAGCATTTGAAATACAAAAGCTCAAATGAAAAATAGTTATCATTATAATGAGCAGAAACCATGTTTTCATTTTCTTTACAAAAGAGACCCTTGTGACATTGACCTTTAATCTTGTGCAAGATTTTTTACATTAAAATGTGATATATATTATTCTTTTACTTTTCAACCATAGAAAATTCTTTATAAAATGAAATTTTTATTTGCTTAAATTAAATTAAAGGGATTTTTTTACACATTTTTATCTCTCTTTAATATGAATAGAATGAAACGTGTTAATCTTGATTATAACATCAAATAAAATTTCCACTAAAAAGAAGGGTTGCCATGTTATAGTGGGTGTTTAATTGTGTGAGACATTTGGGAACTTTTGTGATCGCTAGTCACAATTGGTCAATCTCCTCACAGCGATTACGTTAGGCGTTGCAACTTAAATATCTGCCTCCAGCAAGGATCACGTGACGATAGAGTATCACGTTAGGTGTTAAGTTTTCTGTATGTATAGTACATGCACGTTGTATTCTGTACAGTGCGATTAAAGTTTACTTTTATAATTTAATATTTTAAGTTATTTTTATTTTTTATATGATAAATATAATATTTTTAATTATTTTTATTTATTATTTTTGAAGGGAAGATACTTTATTTTGAGAAATCCAGAAAAAAAACTATCCGCCTGTATTTGGTAGAAAAACTTGCTGGTGGTAGTGATATAATGTACTGTCAAGGGAAGTAATCACTGCGAGGAGTTTGACAATTGGTACGGTACAATACGGGGGTTACAGGGAGCCCTGGGAAAAACCCTATATGACGTAAACATTCCGAAATTTACTATTGGTGGTTCTCTACATTTACAATACAGTGCATAATTTTAATATAAAGAAATCGAGAACCATCACAGGAAAAGCGGCCATATTGGAACCCCAAAATGAAACGAATATATGGGTTGCGTCTGTGGACGCAATCCAAAAAAGAAAACTGTGAAAAGCGGTGTGGTAGATCGTCTGTAAATGGCATTTGTTTCAATAAGATATTTTTAACTTCTTTCTAGCTGCAAATCTGTGCATCCATTACAAAGGTATCACCTTAAGATAACTAGCGTAAACATTTTTTACTAAGGTGACCCTAGTGACCTTGACCTTTGTCCAAAAACCAAAATTCAAAGAGTGCTTGTCCTCACTAAGACCAATCAGCATGTGAAAGATAAAAGATCTATGATTAATAGTTTTTAAGATCAGTATAAATCAGTTATGAAAAACCAATATTGGAATAAAAGAAATTTTATATTTCGCCTTATAAACGCACAGTTTTAACACCCTGTTAAGAATTCCAATTTTTTTTACTGAGACCGAAATAATAATGATTATTTATCCAATTCCAGTTCTATTAGTTGCACCATAGACATTTCAACTACTATATGTACCAGTGTACATATCCGATTCCAACTAATGGCAGGGTTTGTTCAAATTGTATGCATTTTCTTTTACAACATTTCACATTGGCTGAAGAGCCACTTAACTATATACTCCAATGCCGAGTCAAATTTGAAGTGGACAGGACTAGAAGAAAGTACGGAATATTAAATCCGACTTGTTGCATGTGTTAGCTTGTATTGTATACATATCATTAATGGTCTATAATAACAGTATTTATTTTACTAGTAGAATCTACTATATTTAGCGTTAATGTTAAATTGTTACCATTTGTATTAGTATGTGATTAGTATTACAAACTTTATTACAATATAGCAAATGTACAACTTATTGCATAGTGCTTTGACAAAAAATATTGTTCACCGTTTGAGTAAATTGTGTACATTTTTTCTGTCTCCTTTTTTCTCCTTCTCTGTCTGTGATTTTGTATATACGCTCGACATATAAAACTATGTAAAATATTTAAAGAATAAACGGGCTAAGAATTTAGTCCCAAAAATGAAAACAAAATAACATGCTAAAAGTATAGAAATGACGTCGTGTCACAGCATAAAAAAATTGCACGCCTGCGACTTTGTTACGCTTCCGCTTGGTCCGGTTAAATCCAGAGTTAGTAGCAACTTGTAAGAGATGGCGACAATCATGTTGAGTAGTTTTGGAATATCAAACTTACATGTATTATATAAACTGAAATACCGCAATGTATGCATGGTCGAATAACTGCACACAATGGACATTTGTGACAGCGATAATCTCAAAGATATTATTCCTATATATAGATTTCGGAAAATTAAATGTTAATTAATAAAATGAGTTGTTTAATATTTTAAGACAGCAAAATAAGGAAACATTACAACCAATTTCCCACACTTACCGATGATCTTCATCTCGTGGTTTCGATTTACCAGAGTTGCCAGAACGGCGCTTTTGTTGAGACAGGATAAAGCTGCTGAATCGAAATTTCTACCATCCCTGAACAATTTGTAGCACTTTGATCCGATAAGCTCCCAAGTTGGTTCACATTCTTTTAATAAAAACCCATTGATTAATGGCGCAAAACTATAAGGATGCATGATTGTTGTTCATACAATTGCAATTCATGTAATAACTAAAGAAATACTACCAACATGCATATGTTGTTATATCAATAGTCCATTTAAAATATATAATAATAGTTTTAGTTACACCGTCTACCTTTATTATAATAACATTATAACGTTCAGCGTTTCAGAACCATCCCAATGGACAGTTCCACAAATGTCAATCATGATCATTTACAACAGTACATGGTCAACTTTAATCTAATGGATTAGGGATATATTTTCAGGTGACAATCTGACCTAGTTTATACAATAGAATGTGTGCTTCCTGTTTATGATAAACCTTATCACATGAACAATGAATTTCAGCAAATGTGGGCGGAGATTAGAAAAGGGGTTGAACTATGCATCGCCTCATTTTGTTTTCAACAACATCATGATAAACATTACCATGCAGACGTCGTTGTATTGTTAATCCTGCAACGGCATAATCCTCCCCAAGATCAATTCTCCAGACAGGTTTACCGCCGTCTAATGGGCAAGAGGTGTTGGTGCAATCAAACGCCTTGCGACCATTTTCTCTAATGCCTCCATCGTTTTTGTCGATCATTGAACATTCTTGAGCTGCTGAAATTAGATGTGTAATTTACTTGGTTAGGTAAAAATATTTATAAATAACGCCCATACAGTGTTTACAACATGTTAGTAGGAGTGGGCAAATTTGATTTTTTTTCTAAAATTAAGTAATAGTATTTTTTCTATTGCCATTTAGTGTATTTAGAATAAATTCGGTCAAATGTTCAACAATTTTTTTTATTTTGGTTGAAACAGTCCATTTTAATCAAAATGCCCGACAAAAAATAATTTATATTAAATTTGCTGGTATTTTGTAATAATTATTTATATTTATGTGGTTTCTTGTATACATTATGCTTCTTCTTACATCTATAATATATTCATGTAGATGCACTAGATATGTGCCAATTGGTTAAATTAAGCCATTTTGAACGAAACAAAATTCAAATGGCCGCCAAAATATTCTTAAAATGAAAAAATAAAGGAATACTTTTGATAACATATGGATTATCATGAATACAACAGATGTTTAATGTAAATATAACAATGACTATATGTAAAACTCATATAAAATTCACATGTAAATATACAATACATATATAATAAAAGTATTATGTATATTGAAATGTGTAAAATAGACTGGCGCTAGTAACGCTTTAATTTTAAGCTGGGAATTCAAGTATCGTTTTTGTTGATTCCATATGGGTGAAGAGTGTTTAGTCTCTGGATCTAGTAGGTTTCCCGCATTTTGCGTTGCACATCCGTCCACGTATTGTTGGCTTCGATGCCAACATTCGATTTTCAAACGAGTGGCTCTCTTCACTGAAACCTGTTGAACTGCTTAGTTTTCCAGTCCGACCAATGCAGGTTCATCCGCTTGTTCAAAGCCATAGACATTTCGCCAACATATCGTTTGTTGCAAACATTGCACATCATTAGATAGACCGCGTTTTTTTTTGCATTTGTGGCATCCTTTTATTGTGGAGATTGCCTCAGATTTTGATTTGAATGTCTCAATCTGCATGTTTGGCATTCCGACGTATTGCACGGCCTTGACTCCCCTTTGGGACTCTCCTGTCTGGCTTTGATCTTTGCCCTGACGAGGATGTCTTTGAGGCTTTATGGTCGTTTAAATGCTATCATTGGTTTCTCAGGGAAATACAGATGAGCTTTGCGTTTGTTTCAATAATTTGCCAGTGTTTGTCAATGATGTCTTATATTTTGGGGTGATAAGGGTGGTACATTACTACAAAAGGTGTTACGGATTGTGTTTGATTTGTATTTAGGAGTTTCATGTCTTTGCATGCTGCTTGCTTTGGTAATGGCCTTGCCAACATATTCGCTTTTGTAGCCACAGCGACAGAGATAAGAAGACAACTCGTGTGTGCGTCTTTCATAGTCAGCCTCTTGAGAACATTTCCTTCTTATTCTCAGAGCAAGACTGTATGGGATGTTCTTGCAACAGTTGCGTGGGTGGCAAGTCGTTTGAAGCAGATACTGGTGACTGTCTGTTGGATTTAAATACAGATCCCTAACCAACTGACTCCCCTTAATGTGAGACTTGCCTAAGAATATGTGATTATCATTTGAGATATCGCTTGTGAACTTAATGGTCTTGTGAAATGCGTGTGCCTTGTCTAAGAATTCATATAAATCTTTGCGGCCATGGCGCCATTGTATGTCAATGTCGTCAGTAAAGCGCAGCCACATGTGCGGCTTTAAAGGAACTAACATAAGTAGCTGTTGTTTCAAATAACCCATGAAAATGTTGGCATATAATGGAGCCATTTTTGTACCCATGGCTGTACCTTGTACTTGAAGGTAATAATCTCCATTGAATTCAAAGATGTTGCATTTCAACACAAGGTTAGAAGGTCCACTAAAGATTTAGTCGGGGGATCCATCGTTTCTCTAGTGTTCCTCGCCTCTCTGCATGCCTCTTTGTCGTCTTCATGTGGTATGTTAGTGTATAAGGAATCAACATCAAGTGAGACAAGCAATGTCTCGTCAGATATGTCGCTTAGAGATAGTTTGGTAAGATAGTTGGTATCTTGGACATACGATGGTAATATAGAGACAAGTGGTTTAGGTCAACAAACTCTAAGATCCGTTTGGGTGGGTGACCGTTTGCAGAGACAATTGGGCGTCCAGGGTTGCCAAGTTTGTGAATTTTGGGAAGGAGATAGAATCGGCCTGCTCTGGGATGTGCGACTATGAGATATTCGATGTTGTCTTCACTGATTTCCTTTGAGGCGAGCATTTCATTCAGCTTTTCGTTTAGCAGTCTCTGGTGTTCAGACGTTGGGTCTAACCGTTTGTAATAGGTTGTGTCGCCTAGCTGGCGGTTGACTTCAGATATATTATGCTCTTTTCCCATCATAACAACGGCAAATGAGGCGAGTAAAAAACAACTTAGTTTTGGTTGTAGATTCAAAATATTGACATTTTTAGATAATGAATTAAGAACTTCAATTAAAATGCCATAAGACACGAATAGTGTTTACAAAGATGTCGATGCACTACAATGTACCTTTGAATGTTTTGAGTAAACCATTATCATTCTGACACAGTTAAAAATAACATAATTCAGCCAGATACAGTTTTAGATAGTGTTTCTGGATATTATTGATAAAAGTTGATGACAGAATGTGTTTTTAGTATAAAAGATGATGATTTTCTAGTATTTTGTTGGACATTTTGCTTAAATAACACATCTGAACTAAAAATAAAGAGCTAAAATATGTTTTAAATATGCCCTGGCAATAGAAAAAATACTATTTATGATGATTTAAAAAAGTATATATTGGCCCACCTATATTGTTAGTAAATGTACTTGGGTGCGTGCCGCCTTTGTAAGATGATTGTCCTGACGAATGTACTTCAAAATCCCAAACCGTTCGATCCAACTATATAAAACCATGGTAATGTTTTGTTTAAATAAAACACAAAAAGAATCAAATAATATTAACATTTTCACAGCACAGACCTTAATATAAATTCTAACCGCCATAAATGACGTCATCTTTTAAATTAAATAAAATACAAATATTTGGCATAATATATTGAAAAACGTAGTCTACGAGACAAAAAGCGTGTTAAAAGTAAGTAAACAACATATAAAACAAACAATGTGAAATATAGTTGTTCCAGCTAGTATTGATGTTTTATTCATTGATAATAACTCAAATGTGACTGCTTTTGATAAAACATGATGAATTTAGTCCCCTAATTCAATGCGAGAAGTATCCGGTCGGATTCATGATTAGGTAGATACTTAATTAAAAGAGGTGACAACGTGAACAGAGTGAATTGGTAATTTAAAATACACTTATTTGTTTCATATATTTTGCTCTCGTTTTTAGCACGCCCTGTTTTCCAACTGCACACATCAGCATTAATCTAGAGGAGTCATTTTGACTCTGCAATGTTGTCGAATTACTCAAAATATGTTGAGGCTAATTAATAGCTATGCCTTTCTGACTAATAATGACACGTTTTATTCCTTTGCCATAAAATTTAACATAAATCGATTGTGTGGAATTATCGACAGCCGCTGAACCCTCGTGAGGTAGCTTGTTGTTCTTAACGGCACGTGACAAAGCACAACGCCGATTATGCGAACATAATACCGGCCACGTGACCGGCCAAAATAAGATAATCGCCTCGTTAGCCTCATAAACACCATTAGAGGGTACTGATATTGTTACAGTATATAGTAACATTCGTATTAAATGCCTATCACTGCTACTAACTACAGCCATGTAAACGTCTCCGTCAGTAGTCAGGCTTTGAAAGCGCGCTTTGCTGATGACCAGGACGCTATCTCCATGTACTGGTGGATGGCGTGTCTACCATTTGCCCCGGCTAGCCTACACTACCACTCCCTGCCCGCGTGTTTGGAACTAGAAATGTATAGTGTGAAGATTTCAAAGTGACCTCACCAGGAGGGAACTGAGGTCAAATCTTTTTATTGGCTGCGCAATCGCATTTCGATTCTTTTTTTCCTAAACATCACATAGTTTTGCAATTATTTTTAACATAACAAAAATTTGCAAACTAAATTGATGAGAAGGAAAACATAGTTTATACATGTGTTTAAGGTTGACAGAACTCTATGCTGAAAAATTAGAAGTTGATCCGTTCATCCATCGAACTAAATCGAGGGATTGGTGCAAACATATTGTAACTTATTATACAAAATCAAGTAATCACAAAGGTTGTGCACAATTCCTCGATATGCATTTTGACCAACCCCCATGGCAATTATTAGTACTTATAAACACCAATTATAATTGTCGTTTGTTTGATGCAGTTCATCAACTATTACATCTCGTAAGAAACAAGGTAGAATTATCTAAATCCATTCTCATAAGTAAGTATAAGTGAAATTCAACTAAGAAAAAAGGAAAACACTCAGAAAGTATAGCCTGCAAAAGTGGAGATAACAACCTCGATTTTATTTCTTAACCGTTCATCAATGGTTATCTAAGATGCCACACCACTGACGCCCCCTAGCGCATGAGCCGAACTCTATTTACAAATGTAAATAACATAAATCCATGTTCCTTAAGGACCAGAAAAATATAAATACACAATAAGGTAGTATGGGTCGGCTATTAAGAGCCGCCCCACAAGCACTAGACACCAACTGTAGTATGTCATAAGTAAACCACGTTAAGGTGTTTTATTCTTTAATTTCATACATTAGTAAAATGCGTTAAAGTCTGACAGTCTAAGTCCAGATGTCTTTTTAGCAATGTTGAGAATTTGGTATCGTTTGTATGGACATATAGTAACTCATGTAAATGTGGGTGTTTTCTTATGACAATATTTAAAGGCAAGGAAGATAAACAAGAACGGGTCTATTGTTACTCTAAACGCTCAGCATTCCGGATGTTAGGCTGAATTCCGTAGCGTATGATGTAAAGATACACAACTAAAATCATACCATTGTTTGTACAAGGAAGAAGGAAAGAAACGGTACCATTCACGTAAACATTGAAGCGGTTTGTGCAAGATTTGATATTATGGGTCTGTCATTTAATACATAACGAATATTTAAAAAATTCAAACGTATGCAATACCCTTAAAATCTTTTGCATATCATATATTCTTTTTGAATGCATTATACATGTACATAAATTTATGGGGTAAATGTAATTATGGTACGCAGAACATTTCAATTTCGTCTGTGGCATAAAGCATACTCTTAAGCTGTTTTTGTGGGATTTTAGGTTTAAGTTAAAACTCGTAGAGCTATATCAAATGGTGCTTTTAACGGCAATCAAAACTGTCCTCATTTCTACAGTATCATTGGTCAAGAAATAAACAAAACAAAAAATGATGTTGGAGCTGTAGATTTAACTCTCGTCCCCGACTAAACAAAACGGTTATTTACGTCAGACAAAAATGAGACGTACGTTTTACCAACTGCGCTAGCCGGCTAGACTGATTTGGAGAAGATCATAATGATGATAGATTATAAAGATTACTTATTAGATTGCATTTGAACCTGGGTTGCTTAGAACTTTATCAAATGCTTTGTATTTAATAGAAAACGACTGCGTTTGTCACGGGGTATAATTTTAAAAAAAGTAAAAGAAGTGATCAAATACAACACAATAAGGAAAAGTATATTTCTTCTAGGAAATCAAAAAATTGTTTTAAGTTTTTGCATCGAGTAGTCTACAGCAGTACGATGCCTATTTGATCCAAACATCATACGATTCAAGGCACCCGTACGGTGTTCTTTAGGCGACAGGAACAATCAAACACATTGAACAGTAACCGGTGAAGATAAGGTTCTACTGAAAATTGACGGCGCCCGCACGGCGTTTTGTAGGGTTATTAAGGACAAAAAGACATCGGTCGGGCGCTGTACTGCGCCATTGAACAGTAACCGGTGAAGATAAGGTACTACTTAAAATTTGACGGCGCCCGCACGGTGTTTTGTAGGGTTATTAAGGACAAAAAAACATCGGTCAGACGCTGTACTGCGCCTGGACGGCAACACGTAAAACATTGCATTTGAAACTCTACTCCAGTGCATTTAGACTTATACGTTTTTGTATTCTATTCTGCATCATATTCTTTTGATTTACAATACGAACACTTTTCAAGGAAAACACACTATTGTAGAAACAAAACATACCTCGTTAAGTTTTAGAACACTGCTAACTTGGCCCACACAACTTACTACATCAATCCGCACAACAAGACACAAATAACAAACAAACAATGATCAGGGAAATGATTACGACATAAAAAAGAATTTTAGTGTCCAAAAATTAGAATGTAAATATATGTCGCAAGAAACAGACCATGCATTTTAACCGTATGTTACATAAAAACAACTGAAACTGTAAGCATTAAAATGATTACCTTGAAGGATCTGTGAATCACATTGTTGAAAATAAAAGCAACACGTGAACAGAAACACAATCATAACGACTTCAATCCAGTTGTCACTGAATCGTTGTCGCGAGTGTAGTGCAATAGTGCGGTCCTAATTGCCCGTGTCGCTATGTTAGACGTCCCAATATATGGCAATCTCAAATCAGGAAGTAACAACTTTCTATGCATAACCTTTTTTATATTTAAAAGTTCATAGCACATTTATTTTTCGAATGTTTATAGGAAAGCACTTCTTGATCTGCTACACAATGCGTTTTTTGTCGAGGTAAAAAGGTTACATGTACATAGTTTCTATCAAAGATATTTTAATAATAAAATACAACTTCTTAATAGCAGTTCAATTTCTCTTCTCTGTCCTTTTAGTCACAATATGCTAAACAATTGCTTTTCTACATAATTTGATAGAAAAAAACGTTGTTTGATATTGTATGAAACATTCCAAATTAGATACACATGAAATAAATAAAATCATGAGAATTAAAATACAAAGAACCGTACAGTACAGCTAAATACGTACCACTAACATGTTTATGACATTGTCGCTGTTTATTAATACTTTTATGGTCACGTGATACGTTGGTTGGAAGTGATTAGTGTACTGCAGTGGAACAGTGTGAGAAAGTCGTTTAAAGAATTGCCCGCGTCTTTGTTTGTTGAGTTACTACAATGTAAGTAAGCAGTAAGCCAGTGTATGATATCTCAAAAGGTACAAAACGCAAGTTAATATCACATTATTGCCAACCGAACACTGAAAACGTAATAATTGTTATCCATCATGAATGCTGAAAACTGTGTTTAACTGACACAACCGAGATAATTAAGATCACACTTGTTAATGTTAGCACAGCTATATTAAATAACAGCAACGCAATGGCTGTATTCGGCTTTCACAGTTTGTTTCTTAAACGTCAGACTGAAAAAAATCGTTTTCTTCGATGTCTGGTTTGAACGCATTTTCTCATCTGGAAGTTGATGTTTGCGTTGTTGCAATTTACAATGATGATAGGTACAGAGAATAAAGAGAAGCATTTTACTGCAACTGTTGATAGGTATTACATTGTACATACATAAACCAATTAAATTTTAATTTAATGTCATTTACCTACGACCAGTGAATTAATGTTCGAGAACCTATCTATGTTTTTTCCCGACGTTTTTCGTGCATTCGAACATACATGTATATAAATGTATTTCGGTACCTCAAGTAAATGCTATGGCGTGTCGATTTGTTTACACCTCGTTCTGTCTCTGTTAATCTGGTAAAAGTGCTGCAATAGTCTAAGACGTCAGTGACATCAAGGGGCAATTAGATGAATACCGTTTGTGTACCATAACGATATATAAACTAATGTCATATTGTTATATAAACAGCAAACGGAAACCGACACTGTCTTAGGCTGTGTTTTCAAATAAATCCGTGCAGTTTAGCCTGTAATATTTCTTGTGTTCAAAAGACGTAAATATGGCCACTTTATACCGAATAAAACGAATACTAAATTTAAAATTTCAACAAAAAGATGATTTGGACTGTTTAAACGTCAAATTTCTGAAGTTTCAGCGAACCGTAATCGCTTCTATCGATGTTTTCCTATATGCATAGCGTGACATTTCCATGAAATATAGTGCGACCGCAAGAAAATGATTCATACATTTTTATCAATATAAATCAGTGTTACCAAAACACATACCTAACATTGAAATTGTTGTTTCGGCTTTAACACTTTTATTTGCAATGCAGTACTTTATTTAAAGAAATAAACGAGTGTTAAGAGTATTTAAAAACATTTGGTCAAGCAAGAGTTGTTCTCACTCTTGCACGTGGTTGTGAAATTTGACATGTACAATCAGTATAAGTATAACCTGTACGGTACGTCCCGTTGTAGCCCTTCTTGTACTATTAAGTACAATGTATCAATATATAGACAAAGAAATGAAATGTAAGACTGTCAGAACATTTTATTGCATCTGTATATAATTGTTTAAAAAGAATTTTGATATAATGCACTGAGCCGTAAGATGACAGAAGTTGCATGAGTGAGCATGGTACATGTGTCAGGCATCTAAGGTCAATTGACAGATAAATAATGTGTACATATATTAATTTTGGTATCACTCAAACATTTTAACTGCATTTAGTACAACATTAAAAACCAAATAATCCTAACACATGATAGGGGCAGTACTGATGGTCCATATATACTGCTCTGAACAAATAAATCCTCATCATGGCAAAGTTCAACTAGAGGTCACCATTGAGTAATCCTTTAAAATAGCAGACAATAGAAAAGTATGCATAAGATAGTATACAATCACTAGAAAGGAATAGTCGAATGAATTACATAAGAACATAAAAACAATACAATTAAAAATATAATAATTATATTAATAACCCATAAACATGTTTTCGTGTATGTTCACATAACGCCACCTGAACCGAAATAATATATTTTTACAATGTTTTCCATAAAAAATACATTTGGCAAACATGAGTAGGTAAATCTTTTACACAAAAGTATAAAATGAATGCAAATATTACATACATACTGTTGATTTTCAATAATTCATTTAATTGTACAATCTAGTGTGCGACAGCGTAAGCTTATTAATTTATAAACAAAATGGTGTACGTTTCAAAAACAATGTTTGTTTATTGTATTATTGTTGTGATTGCGAGTATTGTAAATGAAAAGGATAAACAAAACAACAACAAATGTGTATAGGACAAACAATAAGTCAGCAGATATTAAACTTTCAATAATTGCAAAGCTATGTGTATATAAAGTCATATTGCTTAGAAGTGACATGTATGTATATGTAACACTCCTGATGAAATATCTCACAATGTTTGCTTTAAAATGCAGGTTAGTCTTTTCATACATGTCATACATTATAATTGACGTTTCTTTCTCTGTATGTGTTTGTCCACTAGACCAAGTATATACAATTTTGCTATGGTATAAAGGCAAAAACACGTGTCAATCTAGGAAACTATTATAAATTGCTAATATATTTAATATGTTGCAGCCAACGAGCTGAAACAGTTATACAACTAACTGTTATAAAAACAATGTTCAACACTCTTACTTTCGATTTACTCAAAACATTTGTCATGGAGGCATTTACACCGCTGAACTTGTTACTTGCTTGGAAGTAGCTTTCTGAAAATTAAACAAAATAAAATTCCTTCAACCTATATGTATAAAGACAGATTTTATACATATAAAACACGTTTAGCTATGTTCGGCTTTTATGTTAGGTTATTCCCAAAGCCACACAATGTATTGATAAGAACATCTTATCAACTTACGTCAGCCGTCCTCTCCGTGCTCGCAGTTGTAGTAAGTCGCCCGCGCATCACTTTTAACACGTCTTGCACCTGATAGTTTAATTCAGTTTGATAAAATAAATTTGATATATGAGTCTTAAGTTGGTTTAACCAATATTGAACAAAATAGTAGCTTATTATTTATAATGCTATCAGTGCTTACGGACAAAATTAAGCATACTTGTTTTTAGAATTTGTACAGTGTGTTACAATTATACTCAGATAAAGATTATCATAACTATGTAGTGTTTGTTAAAATACACATTTTATGCATTGCGGTCATAACCATTTAGTGCAAAAAACATATTTTAAAGGAAACTTTCATAGTGTTTTATCATTTCTAGGACGGTACCTTTTTGTCGAGAATGCATTGCACAGTAAAGATAAGAGCACCCTGAAAAACATATATGTTCAAACAATTGACCTATCGACAGCCCGCCCTCCTGTGCTGGTTTTCATTATTTAAACATCGCCTGCCTAAATACTTAATATAATATGAAAGCCATCTCGCTCCTTTTTAATATTACTGACAAATTATCGGACTATGTATGGTGATAGCGATTTGTATAGGCATGATTGACAAGTGAATACAATAGATGGCCTGACAAAGCTGGTCCATCGAGACGCCATTTTAGGAAGGCTGTCGATATGTCAAATTGAATTGAATAGTTAAATTCAACAATCGGAAACCGGAAGACCTTAACGTTTAAAGTTACTGTAATCGTTTTTGTTTGTTTTAATTTAGAAATAGTGCATATATTTTACTAAATTAAACTGATGAAATGGATACATACAATGTAGTAACGAAACGACAAAACATCGTACATGTATATACATGTACCATTATCATATTTATAATGCTTATTAAAATTAACAGAGAAGTGTAACCTGTAAACTGTTGAAGATGACAAACAAGTATTGGTCTTTGTTGACAGCAAAAACTCCAACCAACCACGTTATGCCGAATATTGGCACGAGGATACACACACTTCGAACACCGGACCTATTGTTGTGCAAAATAAAAGTAAACCAATAGCTTTATCAAATGACTGTTGTTGTTTTGATTCAATATTCGAAGACGCTTTATGAAGAACATAAATTGTATGCATAATTTTAAACAAACTGTAACAAAACTCGTTTAAATAAATAAAAACATAACGTTATAATAATTATACATGTATATAAGTATATATCGATTTCTGAAATTTGTTTAATACTTGATTTTGTCGATGTCGTGTCTGTTGGCCATGGCCCGTGTTCCCAGCAATCGACGAAGTACTATCCCCACAGATACAATATTCGCCTAAAACATCATATAATTACTTGATAAAAAATATCATATAAGAATTAAAAATATATTTCCTTCAATTTTTGTTGGCATAACGTATACTGTACAATTAACAGTAAAATTGAAATACGCGTCTTTTTCACATCTACAACTATGAATATTTCAAACATAAAGAACGTAACGTATTTACATTAGTTGATATGTGTATAAACAGTTTCCGGTTTAAGTTTGCATTTCCGGTAATGTTGCAAACTTATTTTCCACATTTTTAAAGATAGCAGGATTTTGAATATAACAATAGTAAGTACATGTAAACAGTACCTAAAACTGATAACATCATAGTTCTTGATACTTCAGAAGTGCAAAAAAAAATCAAAGTTGAAAATGGCATGCACGCGGGAAAAATGGAAAACCCCGCGGCCAAACGGCCGGCCCGCGGCCGGGAAAAAATCCCCGTATGATACGGGGTTTCTTGAAAACCCCGCAGGAATATTAAAATTGCTTTAAATGACCCTCTAGTTATACAACTGAGTTTCTATTTAGGTATTGATAGTCTACAGTAAATATTTTGCCGATATAGAGATTTTGGAAAACCCCGTTTTGAAAACGGGGAAAAAAACCCGCAGACGCTGCTTAAAAATCCCCGTATGATACGGGGATTCTTGAAAACCCCGCAGGAAAATTAAAATTGCTTTAAATGACCCTCCTATTACACAACTGAGTTTATATTTAAGTATTGATAGTCTACAGTGAATATTTTGTTGATATAGATTTTGGAAAACCACGTTTTGAAAACGGGGTAATAACCCCGCAGACGCTGCTTAAAAATTCCTGCATACTAATGTTTCCCCGTTTCATGATTACGTGCATTTTTTAATATAAAATTTCAAACAATTGTTTTTATAAGAGATGTTCAGTGTTTATAATAGACATAAACACAGCTAAGTTTCAAAATCTAAAGTACTGGAATTTTGCTACAAACAAGCAGAAAAGAAGGATGTTAGTTTGTTTCTGAATTAATATTATTGTTATATTAATTGAGTAAATAATAATAATAATTAAAACATTTTTACAATGTGTTAACT
>Ga0224511_10000234_pt1 | contig 23111 bp, 9 predicted proteins | sample SF_May12_sed_USG_2_FD_169988 | JGI IMG/M metagenome (GOLD analysis project Ga0224511, IMG submission 169988) | Sediment microbial communities from San Francisco Bay, California, United States - SF_May12_sed_USGS_8_1 | ecosystem: Environmental > Aquatic > Marine > Sediment | place: USA...
GTCATCCTGTCCCATCTATCTGCCAATTACATCTATGTATGTAACCGGTGTCGATTATTGGAAAGAAAGTTGAGCTTAGGACCAGCCCAGCTGCACTTTGGTTTTTTATCTGTAGCCGCAGTTATCCTCCAGGGGAAAATACTCTACAGCAGATTCAGATAGAGTAACCTTCTCTATGGGATTTTTATGGACTATACTGAAAGCAAGGGCTTAGTGATGCTATTCGAGAAAAATACTAAAAAGCGAATCGAAGCACAGAAATCTATTAGTTTATCGTCCTATGCGGGCATTTGGCCATTATAGTTAGCGGAGTTAGATTTAATTAATCTGAAGCAGTAGTAGCTAGGAATTGGGGTCAAATCATGGTGGGCCCATTGTAAGTATGAGCTCCTTACAACAACCCTGGCTCAAAACAAAAGCAACACTGACTACAAGTACAAGGTGTTACATTGATACGGACCCACTCGTGGTGCACTATGCTACGCCGTAACCGAGGAAAAAATAACTGGCCAAGCAGTTTCACCATTAAGCACACGCGGGCGAGTCCACGCAAAATCCAGATGCGAGGACACCAAATGAGAAAAACAAGCTCTGCCCACATACAGACAATACACCATCCTTACACAAAATTATTATAGAATAAAATCTAAACAGGGATGAATGCAGACTGGAGATTGCACCAGTACTTACATAGAAGGTTGTGTCAGTACTTACATAGAAGACTGTACCAATACTTACATAGAAGGAGCAGAGCTGGTAGAATATTCTTCATTATTCCGGCAGGTGTGTTTTCACCAGTAAATAGCAACGGAAGATGATATGATGAGGATGTAGTCTTCAAAACGGAATCTTACATCTATACACAATGGGCGGACGACAGGGGATTCAGAGGAGGGGGGGCCAAGGTCATGTGACCTCTATTTTACATCATCCGGCACCGTGACTGAGACCCCATTCAAAATGGCGGAGAAAGGCTCATACCAGACACCACTCATAAAATCAGATAGGGTGAATATTGACCAAATGGAGCATGTTTTTATAATTTCGGGGTTACGCCCTGGATTTTTGTAGATCGGTTAGAATTCAGAACATTCCAAGACTGATTAAAAGATTTCATTACCACCATTACCAGAACTCTTCATTATGTTACACATTATCATTAATTAGTGCGCTGTCCTCAATGAACTGGAAATTAAATATTTTCTATGCGTCTATTATGTCATGACAAAGTTAGTGATGGCATCATAGAAAAACGGGTCAGGTTAGCTTTTACAAAACTTATAATAAAACCGATGGGTAAAATAAATTAGTAGAATGTATAACAATACACTGTCTATCCTATCTGCTTCGCCATAGGGTTAGAGTGATTCTTTATGGTGTCTTGTCAGTGGCTGTAAGTGAGTGACCTGATCAGGTCAAGATATGCTCAAGAACTCCTTGTCGTATTAGCTGTTCACACTCTTGTCTGGGTAACTGATGCTAAAAAAATACCAAACACAACGTGCAGAGTTATCTTCTCATTGCAAATGATGGACCGACCCCATTCGTATAGCATGAAGTGTTATATGAGATAATAGGATAGCTCAGTGATAGACCGCTGGGCTTGAAAACCTGGATTAAAATCTCAGACATTGCGGACTTTTCGCTTTTTTTCTAGCTCAAAACAGGAAAAAGTCTCACTATGAGATGGAGCGTCTATACTGACAAGCTGGGTGTTGCGCTTCACGCTTAGCTGTAACTGGTGAAAAGACAAGTATATAATCCGGCAGCTTCATGGTAACGGTGAAAATGTCAAACAAGAAAAAAAAAGTGTCGTATGACTCTTGATACTGACACAGATGAGATTCTGACTGGTGAAGTGGTAAAATATCTTGTCTCGTAGACCAGTTTGTAAACAAGGCCAAGGGTTTAAAATAATGTTATCTGCAAAGTAAAAAGAGAATCCTCTTCAATCCAATGGGTGAGGGGGGCAGTCCAAAGTCTAACCACGTGATTATTTGACCCATCGAGTTATCGTCCAGGATAACCCCATGACTGGACCAGAGTTTGAACTCGCAGTCCAAATTTCAGGCGGTATGAGTAAAATAAAAATATAGCTCACCGTAGATGTTAGGTGCATTCGCTTGCTCGGGTTTTTCGCGACCGAAATGGATTTCGGTCACGAAATCCGCTAAATTGCGCAAGAGTGCGACCGAAAAGCGCGATCCAAAAAAGCATCTTTCACTTTCGGTCGCGGTCCGCGACTGAAGTACGTGAACAAAATTCCGCGACCGAAAGTAGGCGGTAGCCTAGTAGTTTAGGCAAATGTCAAGGTTACCGCAAAGAGGCTTGATTACTATGTTGAGATAACGAAACGCGAATGATTGTTCAGCTCTAACCGACGAGTTAAAGTTGGGAGGACAACTCTGATCCGATCAAAGTCCATCTTGAACTCAACAGCGGTTCCTCAACGCGACGGAGTGTTCGCGTGCTCGCGACCGAAATTTTCGAGCTCGCGACCGAAATTTTCGAGCACGCGAGTGCACCTATTCTGATGTGATCTGAACACCGCTTGCAAAAAATAGAGATTCTCTACAGCAGAAGGCCTGGGGTCGGGCATTTCAGGGGTACAGAGGTGAACCGTCTAGGGAAGCAGCTTGTGTGAGCGGGATTAGGGCTTAAATTGCATGTGGGAACCTGGATTTGAATCCCGGTCATACCAGGCTCCCGTTGTATGATCTCCTAACATTAATCCTAGCTCAAAACATAAACAAGTTCCACTTAACAGGAGTGCTCAATGATACTGACCCTCTGGTGGCGCTCTATGCCAAGCCGTAGCCGGTGAAAAAACAAGTACCTCACGTGGCAGCTTCACCATAGAGAGTGATGAAAGACGTGATACAAGAAAAGAACTGATACTATGGTAGAAAAGAAACATGAACAAAGTTGCTCAAACACTTACTGTTAATCCCTTCTTTAACACAACTTTACTACCATCATTTAGGATCAGGTCTCCGTAATCTGTCAAACACCTCACCTGCAATATGATGAGAGTAATAAGAGCACAGGGGTTGCTATACCTTACTGGATTACCGTGGTGGGGATTGGGAGTACAGGCGGTGAGACACCTGGCATGTAGTAATGATATGTAGATAGGGAGGACAAAGCCACCGGACTTGTAGTACTGATCAGTGGACAGGGAGGACAGTTATTGAGACATCTGACCTCAATTCATGCGAGTGGATAAGGAGGACAACTCCTAAGGAGCTGAGGATTGGACCATTCTAAAGACGGCAGAGCTATCACAGAATTTCCATATATGAATGGTAACAAACTTAATTAAAATCAATAACTTTTTTCTTTAAAACAAATGATCTGGGGGTCAGCATAGATATCAATGTACCGGGCTGGTCACCTTTACATACGCTCCCACATGTGCGGCAGGCTGGGCCGATCAAGTTACACTCATTATCACCTTGGCATGTCTTTATCTAATTTCTTCAGGGCTCACCCATTCAGGATAAGTTAAGTGGGGAAACATTGCCGGACCAGGGCTCCCAGTGTCTCCTTTTACTATTTACACCCGCCCACAGGGTACTGGGGGCCGGCCACAGTGCCTCTAGGCAGTAAGTCAGTGGTTATTAATTAATGGATTAGCGGCTTTATAAGTGGTTTATTCCCAGCTTTATTAGGGAGAGACTCCTAAACCTTGCCAATTGTGACTCATCCCCGCGTGAGCTCCAGTCAGCGAGACGACAGCACCAGTGTCAGCGAGTAAAATGAGCTAAGGATGAATGCATCGCTAGCTGGCTGCCAACCGGACTATAGCCAGTTGAGTCAGAAGATTGCCTAAGTGGGGTGTCACCAGCAAATAGAAGTTTCTTAGCTGAACCTAAAACAACAGTGACCAAAACGGCTTGACATACCTAAGGGTCTTGGGCCAAATTCAAATTTATAAACTATGTAATGTATGTTTGACAATCCTCCGAATATTTAATAGAATATTTCTTGTTGATATTTATTCAAGACAAAAGGTAAGAAACCAAGAAAGGTGCTCAAGTTAGCTTTGGACAATGGCAAGAATGTGTTGCATAAGGAGAGTTGGCAGCTATTTGCGTTGGAATATAATTGTCACACCGGGTAAAACAAATTCCACAAGAACCTACGAACTATCAAATCAACTCGAGTTATTCCAGTAATTCTGACCAGAGTCACGGGTTTGCAGAAATTGGCCTACTGAGTCTTTGATTCAGCTTTTCCCTGGATGCCTCATTAGGAGACTTTCTGCTTGCACCACGGACCACATAGAGAAGGTGACCCTAGGGTGGGCCTCCTTTATTTAACGCCAGGACACTAAGACGCCGAGGGTGTTGCAAAGGACAAAATTTTGTCTGAATTTGGATTTGAACCAAGGACTCAAGTCCAAGGCCTATTACGCTATCCACTAAGCAAAAGCTTCACCCCAGCCGTGATGACATATGGGCCGATCATATCCTGTTAGAAGTGACACTCACTCCTAGACATGTAATATGTATTATAAATCTATGGTGAGACCTATGTGAAAACTGTATAGGAGCCTCAGGCAAGTTTAGACAGAGGAAAACAAAAAGGAATACTTAATTAGCAAAAATCCAGTCATTAACCGCACATAATAACCACATCAGCCACCAGTGGATTGTTATCACGTGTTTAGGAAAATTATATTCACCAAAAATATGCAATATACTGCAACCACAGGCTGGTCAATCACAGTAAAGCTGATTCAAAAGGAAAATTAGTTCCAAACATCTGAGTAATTTCGCACGACAGAGCATCTTTGAAAACAAAAGTTCTTTGCAGTGCAGTTCTGATCACATGGGGTGGCGGAGCACAAAAATTTCAGGGTTGTCATGGTAAGATATAGAGCATAGAGTTACAGATCCATGGTATAGAGTTATACTCCATAGTCTATGGGCCATGGTCACATTTTGTGATCTCTATATTGGAATGCCTGGAGCCCTAGACCAAGTGTGGCAAAAATTTAAAGATGGGCACACCAGCACTGAAATTTTATCTTTATTTGGCCAAAGACAGCTGAGAGTTCTCCTGCTGTGTGAGGGGACATAGGGAGCCATACCAAGCATATCAACCTAACCACCAAATCACAACATTGTGCTATCAGTAACACTGAAAATTAACAACTCAGTGGGGGGTGCTATAGGCAAAACTTCATGACAAATTTCCCAGGGGCTAAAACACTGGTTCAATTTTGATATAGAAAAACACACAACGGATCTGGTGAGAGTTTTCTTCTGAGAAGTTCACTTTCACTGCAGCATACAGTTACCACAGGCGAGAGTGATACATCCATGACCAGCTGCCTGCTGCCTTTGATAGCCCATCAAAGTCATTTGCGCCAAGACATGAAAGGACAGACATTGGGTCTATCTATCCTCGGAAGTGGACAAACATGATCATTACGAAGTGCAGAAGGAACATCAGACAAGCCGCAGACCACACTCCAGTGACCAAAAGGTGAAAGAGTCAGGTGGCAGAACCCAGCATAGAGTTATCCTACCCGGAGGCCAGAGCCCCTTGGTTGAGACTGAATTAGTGCCGGATTTTAGAACTCTGTCGGTGTGTACTATTTTATTGGGCAGGGAAGAACTAATCGAATGTATTATGAATGTCGTAGATTTTCAAAAGAAGAGTGCTCCTGGTAGTAATCAAGGTAAGACAGATAAGGAAATATGACTGTTGGAAGAGGAATGTGGTGTAGGCTCTGATCGAATGTAAAATGGATTGGGAAGGATGGCGTGGATGAAGGCCAACAAAATGGATAGCTAATATCAGGGAGTGAGGGGATGAGATGAGAATGCAACGAGAGTTGCAATCAACAGAGATGACTATGGATCAAACGAGTCTATGCCGAACTGAACTTGTTGATAAAACAATCTACTCTATAGGCAGTAGTAACACCTCAGGGAACCTAGAGTTATGGCCTCTGTTTCACCCTCTTCAGATTCCGATCGTAGCATAAAAAAGAGGAGGTCTGTTACTCATAGGATAATCTTCTCTATGGGGCATGCGGGTGTAAGCAGAAACTCCACTAATGATACACTCAGGGAATTGCTGAGTCAAAGACTCAGTAGACCAACTTCTGCATACCCAGGATACTGATCAGCATAGAAAGAAGAACTATAAAACAACAGGACAGTTGTGACCAGGACCCATAGATATAAGGGTCCATAGATATAATATATAATCTTTACTTCACAACAAAGCCAGAAAAGCCCGTGCCAACCAAAAGGCCAGATGAAGGAGAGTTGACGACAGGAACGCCATCCGTCCATCAAACTATGCCGAACTCAGAGGATGCAGACTTCAACAGTCAGTTTTTTCAATTTTCTTTTCGGGCACTTGGCCATCTCATTTAACGGACCTCCTAAGCCCGAGGCTTGTTGAAGCGGTAGGAGCTAGGAAAATATGTGATGAGCTCATTCTCAAAATGGGCGTTCAGCATGACTAGGACTTGAATCCAGATTCTTTCGATCTCGAGTCAAGCTTTCCCTATCACTTACAATCCCAACAAGGTGGTGGCCTTCAGAACAAGACAATCCATAAACATAATCGAAAGGCGGCCTGCAGCACAAGACAATCAAACTCATGATTTTGTGCCAGGATCCACAAAAGCAGTTTATTTGCTACACAAATAAAACCTGCCATCACATTACTGAGCAAATCTTCATAACACTAATGGATTGCTTTATATCCTAGAGATTTCAGTGACCGGGCGGGCGGCGTTGAAAACTTTGAACCCAACAAACCATCAGGCGCAGCCTGTGTAAGGGGGCAATGTCACTGTAGCCTGGCCTAATGCCAGGAAGGAAGGGTATTGACCGCGCTACAAACGTTCAAAACTGATGATCGGCATTTAGCTCTACTCATATCTATACACAGCATGTATACCTAAACTTACCTGTTGCGCACACCATACACTGATACAGCCCGAGTTTGACCACAGAAAAAACTGAAGCACGTATAGCACCTCTTTCCCAAAATTAAATTTCAGATTAAATGGAAATATCAACCGTCCAATAGGGGATAACATTTTAATATTTCATTAATTGACATGTCATTTGAATTGAGAGGATGGTGCGTATCAAAAAGGGGGGAGATAACTATATACATGCCGGGATAACTCAGTGATTAGAGCACCTGGCCTATAGATCTTACGGTCAAGCCCTGGTTGTACTAGTTTCACTCTAGCCTACGAGTATGAGTTTCTCGTATAACTATTAGCTCCAGAGAAATCCATATGGTCAAGTAGCCAGTAGAACAATGAAAAAAAGTGATTCACTTTGGTTGCAAATTTATAGTGATGTAGTTATTTGGTGCATTCACGTGATCTCAGTCAGACGCAAATTTTCAGATGCTATCACGTGAACAGATAAGCAAAGTTAAAAACCGCGGAGTTTCGGGCGCATCAAAGTTCTCCTCTCTCAACATCTTGCGTGTCTAAGAACAGAAAATTGTGGGTTTTTCTTTCATAACAAGCTAGCGCAAACAACCGTGAAATAAGTTAACGTCCAATAGATAGCCTTGATAACATTGACACCTTAGCACGCCCACTTTCAGGCACAGAAGTCTGTTTGGTGATTTAATTCATTTTCAGATGCAGCCGAGGTACATGGTTTGTAAAAATACACATTTCAGGCACATTTTCGACCAGTGGAACTGAGCACACCATCCCACACACAGTAATGAGATGGTCGTTTTTTGCATGAAGCAGTATCAATGCATCTCTCTTGACGCTTGTTCTGTTTTTGAGCTATAGAACTAAAGTGAGGAGCTCATACTAAACACGGGAGCCGTCAGGACCGAGATTCGAACCTAGTTTATCATGATTGTGAGTTCAGTTCAGCTCTATCACTGAGCTAACCCGCTATACCATATTTTAGTCATCTTCGTTTATTCGAGCTTGGGCTATGTCATGAACACGAAACAACAGCTAAATATATTGCAGCTTGACTAATGGAGGTATTATACCATTGAAAGGGCTGTAACATCATGCGCACACAGAGTTCAGCAGTCAGCAGCCTGAAATCATCCGCTTATTCACCTCGTATCCGAGTCAGATTGGCACAACATCCCACACGCAGACCTTTATAAGATGGTTGATACAGTAGCATATCAGTCCATCTCACTATTTATCTATACATCGAGTCCATATCTCACCATTGCAACATACGTGCACAACAAATAAACCGACAGTCAGGCTAATTTCTCTAGGTTACAATCGGTCAGCATCGCCCCCACTCGTGGTCACCTGGCACTAGATTTCCTTTTGCTGTTGCGTGACAGCTCTCGTAGGTAGATTGCCAGCGTCTAGGATGCAACAGAGTCAGTTTAGGCAATAATATTTCAAAGACGCCAAAGAAGTGGGCAAAGTTCCACACGATTTCTGTTATCCTTTGTTACTATCAGGAAAACAGGTAGCTGTGATGGGCTCAGATAGATAAGACAACAATACACAAATCAATTCCTCATCTAAGAGCCTCATCTCCCACAGCACAGCTCTTCTGACACCACATAGATGCACAAATAATACATCAGTGATGAGAGATAAGAAACGGCTTGCTCATCTCAAACTTTGTGAATATTCCAATTATTTGATTATCATATCAAACCGATCAGGTGAACCTTTGTTATCTGTTGCGCGCGGCATGAGAGGTCACTGGATAACCGACTGATTGCACGGATCAGTCTCAGAATAAGACCAGTCCCTGGAGGAAACAGATTGCGCAAAGGGAAATCAATGGCTTACACCAGTGATCTTCAGTTTCAAGACATTCCAAACCACCTGAGCATGAATGGGAGAATGAATTAGATTTAGATTTAATGTTTTGAGCAGATAGTCTACATTTCACATATATACCAAAAGCTGCTGGTAGTTCCATTTAGAAAGTGTCACGAGCCAGTGTTTGCCAATACAAACACATTAGGTGTTCAATGCTATGCCCTGCTTGGCAGATCTAGCCAACAGTACAAAGTACACCGGCGGCCAGGCCACTAAAGAAACACACGGGAGTTGTTGACGCCAGCCCAGCTGATTGCCAACCACATGTAGTAGGTTCGCCCACACTGTTTTGCTATGAGTGACCAATGACAACCAGCCGAGTGTTGAGGAATATTTAGTAAATATTTGCACCTCACCCCTCAGGGTGGTGAGATGTGTCCGGACTGACGTAGGGGTTCGGCCATCGTCCAACAAACTCTTCACATATCAACAAACGAGATGCGACCATAAGGTCTAAACAAGCAAGGAGAGTTGAGGTCCCTGAACTTTGGATTATCACGAAAGAAAAACGTGAGTGTCAAGCGATATTCTGCCAGCACTCTCTAACAACACCGCGCACAGGAATCACACAGGATAACCGGGACAGCAGGACAGATGAACGTCTGGCTTACTTGGCTCATGAGCGAAAAAGGCTGTGAATGTGAGCGGAAGCCTCCAACCGAAATTTTTTAAACCCATGATCATGTCGATCATCAGGAGGGAAGACCTGAGGGCAGAAGAAGACAGTTTGACATACCTCCCTTCTCACAGAGGAGGAAATGAGGACAAGAGGAGGGTAGCCAGGCTACCCCCAATAACAAAGACAGTTTAACATACCACCCTTGTCACAACGAAGGGAACGGAACGGGGAGGGAGGGTAGCCAGAATAACCTCAGGGTACTCACAGTGACACATCTAAACTTGGGCGGGTCCTGATCATTGTAGAGATCTATTCCATCCTCTGTGGCATTAGTCATGTATGTAAAGACTAGCTGGTTGTACCTCTCAAACCATTTCATCTCTGCTTCGCTGAGGTTGCTGCGAATCTCTGGTGGAATAAGGGTTCCAAAACCCCAACGTAAAGACTTTATATGCTTCAGCCGAGCCATGCTACAATCAATTTTACAATAGGCTCCAGAGCAGAAACCATGTCAAATCAAGATAAATCGGCTAGGTTTGCAAGTGCAGCATTGATATGGCATGGCATACTCTGGTTGTAAGTCAGAACCAGATATGAGTGGTGTAGTGGCTTGCTGGACAGAGAGCTGCGCCTAGGACCAAAAGATATTCACCATTGTGAGATTCGGATTGCAACACTTGATAACCGAGGCTCACCCAAAGAGTGATTTTTCCCATAAGGCACACCATGTACCATCCTGGAAACAAGGCTATGAATAGGTGTAAACCCAGATGATCTTGACATACTATTAGTTGGCTAGGTAGGAGGTAGAAGTTCAGTCACGCTTCTAACTTACAGATAGGCTAGTACACATCTGTGGTTTCGTATCAAACCGTAGTGCCTCATCTTGACAGCCAATAGCAGATCAGCTTCCGAATCACTCTGCATGTCAGCCCTAAAAATTAAAAAGAATTATAATATTGTGTCATTACTGTGGTTTCATCACCAAATATGGAGTTGCCCTATCACTGTTGTGATAAATCCTGCAGTTCTGAAGGCATATGGCGGCCAAATGGAAAAAGGGAGGAAAGAGGTCAGCAAAAAGGATAGCGGAATAGCTCAGTGGCTAGAGTGTTTGGCTCAAGATCGACAGATCCTGGATTCAAGTCCTAGTCATACTGAGCAGACACTATGAGAATGAGCTCCTCAATACTTCCTAGCTTCTACTGCTCGAACAAGGACGTTCATTAAACAGGGTGACACGAGAAGAAAAAAGACGGCGGGCTAGGGGGATTGAGATCAGGCCAAGAGAGGGTCAGCGGATAAGGAGGTGATTGCTTACACATCGCGTCTGTTGAGTTCATATAAGTCTTTCATCTCCTCGAACACCTTTTGCAGTTGCTTTTCCTGTTGAATGGAAGAGCAAGGCATGTCTGGATCCCCGTGTACTGATAGGGTTTTGGGTGTGATGAGCTTCCCAAGTCTGTCATGAGTTGGTAGAAAGCGAGATAAATTTTAAGTTTAAACCTATACTCGTAAATTTCTCTCACAATCGGAATTTATGATATTGATAATCATTATGTGATCATAATGAATTTACCATTGGGTTGAGCCACCAATCATTTGTCCTTTAGTTTTAAGTAACCAAGTTGAACTATTAGTATTACTATTACTATTAGTATTACTGTGATAGTCACTCATTCAATCTTTGATTGAGTAGTCGGTTTGATTTGATCATTCAGAATCAGAACTATATCATAATATTCATTCACTTACAGCTACACTGACTGACAGTGACAGGGCGTACACACAGGCATAGTCACTGAGTGATTGAATGTACGACTACAAGTCACTCACTGTCACTAACACGGGTTAGCCCGTGTCTGCTAGTGACTAGTGAGTCATTCGACTTGGGCAATTCATAGTGGCATTGACATTCTGAAACTCAATGTATCTAATGACTGCCACCTTGGTTTTTGACTCAGCTGGAACCCAATAGCTCAAAAAACAAAAACTGCATTTAAGCCCATTTGCTAACAGGCTTTACCTCACAGAGTCCGCGGTGTCAAACTTTGCATTCATTCAATCATTGCCTATTTTAAATCTTGATAAAGTGGGGTTTAATTTTAAACTTAAAGTTACGATTATCATGGTAGGATAATCTATCTGGTATTACTATTTACTATGACTCAGTCATTGACTGTTGCCAGTATTGGCTCTTGACTGAGTATGACTATGTATGATACTAGTGACTATGTTAGTATCAGTATGTAGTATGTATCATGTATGACTATGAGTATGAGTACGACTCATTCAGTCATTGACTGACAGTGACTCACTGAGGTGAGTGACTCACTCAGTCAGTGAGTATGACTCGAGACTCATTACATTATTCGCAGCTAATAACGAACAAACTCGCAGTCACAACCCCTACAGTATCGCTTACATTGTAGTGTGGTAGAAAACCTTTCCCTTCTGTGTCACACCGTTTCAGGTCTTTGATTAGTTCTAAAGATTTAACCCCAAACATGTCGAAATTTCAAGTCCCTCGCCAGTTCTCCACCCTTTTACGAAATGAAAAGCGCGCCATTGGGGTCAAGGTCGTAAAACAAAACTCCGCCTCTTACATCCAAGTGTATCGACTGTTACGGAATTTCCATCTTCAGTAGACATGTGTATTGCCACTGTCTACGGCCTTGCGCCCGCCCAGCACGATCACGAGCACCTGTTGATAACTTGCTCGCACAGTCTAGTTGTGATATAAGTGGATTGAGAGGAGAGAAGTGAGGACGGGTTGTAGTTGACAAAATAATCGACCACAGATTTCAATTAAACTTGAGAGCAAACAATAGGATATCTCCGCAAAGTATACTCCTCTACGAAAGCTGTCTTTCTCTGGGAAAGTCTGGAATTAAACCGTGGACAGTAAAGCCAAATGGCTCCTTTTGTACAAGATAAAATGCTATCAGATGACGTTCAAGGAGTGTTACGACAAACGGACTGCAATACAAAGCGTATAAAATGTGTTTTGGTGGGAGATGGTGCTATTGGTAAAACGAGTCTTATCGTCAGCTACACAACGAATGGTTACCCTACAGAATATGTGCCTACTGCATTCGACAAATACTCAGGTAGGTCTGGGAGATACCATGTACTCAACGATTTCAAAGTTACAGAGAGATGACACATGGGTGGGCGCACTGAAGACTACATGGTTTAAATGACACATCATGTCACTATTGTGTGATATAAAATTTTGGCAATAGATGTTTGTGTTAAGTAAAAGGAAAGCAGATGGCAATGAATAAGCCGCTCGCTATGATTACGGGTTGTCCTTTTGATAAAATTCATTCCTTTTAAATGACATTAACATGAGAAATGATAGGTGAATAACGCCAGTAAACCATTTATATGTGTAGCTATAAATAGAAGGGCTGTTGGCTGTATCAGTATGATGGTCATTGTGATGAACGAATTCTGTTGATTGTTTAGTGCACTAGTTACGGCTCATTAGCTGCTGTATTGTGAAAGCCGTGAGGCAAGGTAATTCCTTGTGTGACCAAACTCAAAAACATCAAACATCACGCATTCACGCAGCGTCACACAATTACCAAAGGAATTTCATACTGGTTGAAGGTTTGAACTGGGTTTGAATTTGAGTTGAGTATACGCTGGCGTGTGCTTTGATACTGTTGATTTCCCACGCTGCCTGACAGCATCTGTATAACATGTCAGCAAAACTTTGACATGAAATCTAGGCAAGTCATTACAGGGCTATGGGCTGATTAATGAGAGTCTAGACTGAATTTATTCTAGCTATGGTCTGGAGCAAAAGGTTCTGATCGAATTACCAAATAATTTCCACACCTCTCATAATAATGTGGCCGGTCATGGGTGAGGTTTGTGTCATTAGATTATAAACATAGACAGACTCATTATAAAAGTGGCCTGATAAACGCCCTATAAACGCCATATAGAACCTCCTTATGCAGGCCCTGAGATGGATACAGCTAAGGCTAGCTGAAAGTAAATAACTTTTGCCTATTATCGCATCATTGTTTGATTAGCTGAAATCTTGCATAGTTTTGTCTGAAGACACAGGGTTATCATAACTCTCGCTGCAGCATCAAACTGACACGAGGTGATTAGCGGATATTTTTAGCTTCATTTATTACCTGACTTATAGAGTCTGACTCGGTTGAGGTCGTGAGGTTGCCCACGTTTCATAACCCTGGAGAATTCTTACCACTGAGTGGTATTACCCCTTGTCAAGCATAGCGATGCTGTAATGAAGCATTTTTCGGGCTTCTATACCTCATTCATCCCCTAGTCAACACAAAGATAAAATTGTTGGTTTGGTAGTTCTGAAGGGTGGAGCTTTAACGGACCGCACCTATTAACCCGGGCGCTGGTTTTAAAGAACATTGATTTTGTATTAACGGTAGAAGCCTCTATATTCAGGGGCCTTATCCGATGCGCCTAGTAATCAATAGCCTCTCTGCAAAACACACCATATGCGACTCAGCTTCTCACATTGTTAAATCTTCCACTTATGGTTGCTGCAGAAATACGTGTCATGTCAGGTTTTTGTTCTCACGAACATCCTCAACAGCTGCTGAGCTTTATTTCCACATCGGTCATCAACTCTCGAGTTTGTCAACCTCAAGACTCTCTTGTGTTTTTGAAATCATGCAACTACATGTCTTCGCGATCGATCGGGGCCACAGGCCATTGTGCGATGCTTTGGCTATTGAGCAAATCTGTATAATTTTCCACTTACTCACTTCACTGTCCCACAAAGAAGGCTGTGATTACGCTTGATATGTTATAGACAGGCCTAAGTCTAAACATTATGTTCATTCAACAGGCAGTTTCGATCACTAGCCTTACAGCATTAGTTCGTCTGAATCAGTCCAGACGCAAGTGGTGATTAGGATGACCAGGTGTTGCCTTTGCTGGGGACGAGCTATCTACTTGCTTCCGCGTGATTCAAAGTATGCTTTCAGCTGTCATTGATAAATAACCCTTCCACCTTGGTAGAAAACTTGCTCAGTTCATGACTGACATCACCTTCATCCTTTTACCTGTCTGTAAAGTGACACCGACTAATGTTTAACTAGAGATATCCTCGCTTAAAATGTGTAAACTGACACAAGGACTCTTTATGCCAATCCGTTGTCCCCTGTGAGCTTATCCCGTGATAAGCCAGTCAATCTATTGGTTCGACTCGACTACGACTACTGGTCACAGAATTAAATGTTTGCCAACTACTGGCACACTTCATTACATTGGTAAATGGTTAATCAGTCGGTCATTGGGAGTGATGTTGATCTACACACACTGTGTGGTCCCTGTGCCCCCCTCAGCTAGATTATCCTACCATAATCGTAACTTTAAACCCCACTTTATCAAGATTTAAATAGGCAATGAATGCAAAGTTTGACACCGCGGACTCTGTGAGGTAAAGCCTGTTAGCAAATGGGCTTAAATGCAGTTTTTGTATTTTGAGCTATTGGGTTCCAGCTGAGTCAAAAACCAAGGTGGTAGTCATTAGATACATGCATATAATTAGCATGGTAACCTTCTAAAGATTAGCTCACTTCCATCGGGATAATAGATTCAGATGCATAACTCCTGCAAACCTGACCAGTACCGAAGTAGCTAGTAGATCAGCATATCACTCGCTAATAGTGTTGCCTGACTGAGTGCTAGCTCGGAGTTATGGGACTTGTTGGCTAGTCTATGAGGACTGTTGAGTGTCTCTTCAGTGGGTTTAATGACCGACCGAGATATACTCCACAGGCTTTATGACGCGGTGAGCTTTGTCAGCTGACGCTGTTCCAGTTTTCCGATGTCTTGGTAATACAGACCCACTAGCCAATCAGGCCGATGGTTGTTAAGCACTTTTAGGGTGTATTACTGTTTGTATATTTAAATGTAGTCAGAAAAGCCATGATGTACAAACATTGAACAAAGAATGTTAGTTGTGCACAATGGAAACTATGCAACCAGTAGTTTTTAATGAATGAAAAAAGGCCCGCGTCAATTAAAGGGTGTGATGTGGAATTGTAAAGAGTCTTAAACTGATTTAGGTCTCGATCTTAATCAAACTGATGTACCCAAGGCACCAGCGACGAAACAATACGGAGTTGATGAACGTCTTGTATAAAGTCCCAGTTTTCCCATGCGAGTTAATTAGCTGCAGTGTGAAATGCATAGCTTTGTCCTGCGGTGTTTAGGTTTAGAACAACATTGTCTGATTGCTTGATCGTTTGCTATTGCCGATAGTTTGTCAATATTTCTTCTTTATGACTTCATATGGAATCACTGCATTACCAATCGGTCCCATTGTTATAGATTGGCTCCACCGAAAGGCTTATTGATGATCCCCTCTAGGGGGCCCAGAGGGTGTGTGAATCTTCATTGTTGCTCGTTCACGATGCAGTGACAAGAATCTTTATGATTGAGATCTATGTAATCGCGTATAATGGCTGTCTACAGTGTAAATACCTCCCTCCTGTTCAGTCCAGTACCAGCCATCATTTATTTTTAACATGAGTGATTCGACTAAAGCTCAACTTACAGTTTAGTTTTCTGTTACAGCTGTCGTATCAGTAGATGAGCAGCCAGTGCACCTACAGCTATGTGATACAGCCGGTCAGGTAAGCAAACAACCCAGTCAGAATCTGAGACTCCCACAATTTTGTAATATTCCTGGAGGCCTAGATAATGAAAAATGAACTTGTTTGAACCTGATGAGCTATCGATAGCTAGTCATCTTATCAAAAATAGGAAAAATCTGGGTTATTTTTGCACTGATTCATCACTCCATATGAGTCAGTCTATTGCAAGATACGAGTAATGCATTACTCGGCAATTTTCGAACTAGTACAGAACTAAGCCTCTCATTCATATCTCACACGATGGTTCAGTGATCTAGCCCGCGGCCATGCTTAGTGAATTGGTGATCATAGGGTGATGATTTGTGACTCTCAGTATTTAATAAGGATGGAAAAGTGCCAGGTTTTTTTCACCTAAAACTCTCCAACACTTGACTTTGATTCACACCATGACAACCAAAGCTTGGTGGTCTGGGATTGATACATGTGACAATAGATAGCACTGATACTGATAGAAATCTGTTGGCTAAACAATCAGTTAGTTGGTGCGATTTAGAATAATGAAAATTGCACTTCGAACTGCTATGTTGCGGTGAGACGATTGTTTGAGAGACCAAAACAGTTAGAGCTCTATTGTGATGAACAATATACTGCTCAAATTACCCAGGAGAGACTCAATCAGGTTCCGCTCACACAGCTGTTGGTAAAGATCTCATTTCTACAATATTGACTCACACTTTTTAACAAACACCTCGTGGTCTTAGTGTTTGAGTATTCAAACTGCCCCACAGAATTAGACATGTGAAAAAACACACTTCCATACAACAAAGCTAGTAAAGTTCAAAGCATTCAGCTGACACAGTAGCATTGATTAGTAAAACAGCTGCAGTGTATTTAGCACATGGGAGAGGTGGTGTACAGAATCTGTTTGAATCAGTAATAAAAGTGACTATTTTTGTCCGAAGTTCAATTCTAGGCTCAGTGGAGGCTACAAAAGAAAGCAATTAGTTTATAGTGGTGACTTTGTAATTTTAGATAGCTTGGGTGAGGATAATCCCTATTTTGAGTTTGACTACAACATAAGTTTGAATTATCCACTGGTATAACCTGTCTTCAAAGGGAACTGTTCAAATTAAATGCGCATAGCGCAGCTCGTTATGAGAGCTAAAAACTCCCTAATTTTAAAAGACCGTCTAAAATCTGGTGATTTGCGCTTTGTCTACAAAATGCTTACAGCTTCAAAGTTAGAGTTATCTAGGAAATATTGAAATGAAGTCTTGTTTATATCATAGAAATAAGTTCATCATCAATTTGAACTCACACCTATATTGGCAGAAGTCAGGCATTCCCTCGTAATGAATCTCACACATCTGTAGGTTGCACTGAGTGCAGACTCCCGAAGCATTTAAATCATTTGCTAGTTTCCTAATGGCCGCATGGGGACCAGCTGTGCTATCTCATGTTGTGTTCATTTGTCTAGCTAGGAGGCTGGGGCCTAGGGCATCCAGGTGTAGCGAACCAGACGTCATCAGCAAATAGCGTGTTGTGCTCATCACAACGAGCGCACACATAACATGAAACCATTGTTAGATCGACCATTAGGAAATACCGGTTAGAGCCATAGCATGCTTGATATTGTTCTATGAGATTCCCACATAGATAGGATCAGTGACAGCCATGCTATTAGTTGGTAGGTTGTACGTGCCACTTAGAGAAGGTAGAACATACTCTTGCAGGTTTTCACTAAGCATAATTCACACAATACTGTCTGTTTTTTGCAGGATGATTTTGACAGTTTGCGGCCGCTGTGTTATCCGGGAACAGACGTGTTTCTTCTATGCTTCTCTGTTGTCTCTCCAACATCGTTTCATAACATTGTGGAAAAATGGCTACCGGAGTTGCGTCTGCATGCTAGCAAAGTGCCGATTATTCTAGTGGGAACGCAAACAGACTTACGCAATGACGTTCGGGTACTCGTCGAGTTACACAGATATAAAGAAAGTCCGGTAACGCCGGCACAGGGACACAGACTTGCCAACGATATAGGTGCCGTGTCTTACATCGAGTGCAGCTCGCTAACACAAACTAAACTTAAGGAAGTCTTCGATCTCGCCATATTGACTGCTATGGATAAGAAAGCGAATCGCAAACTAATACCCAACAGAAAACCCCGAAAACATAGAGGACTCAAGAGTCTTCTCTGTTGTTTTGCCGGAGTTTCGTCTTGAACTGATCCGAGTCAGTGGCCATAGATCTAGTCGGGAAGTGTCCATATATATGTATAAGGTGATGATGAGCTGTCTGCCTTACCTACACACAGAACCTATAAGTTATTTCTACTCTCCGCACCGTCGCATTCCACCAGAGCCTATACATGAAGTATGCAGATAACATGTAATGCGAAGCATATTGGCTCAAACACTGTATACATCGCTGCAACTATATTATGCCTGTTACAATGATATTACGCACTAGTATGAATATTTTTAGTAATGATGTTTTGCAGTCGTTGTCGCGATTGAACAGAATAAAATTCTGGAACCATTATTGATTCTTACTAAGTCCTTCATAGGCCAATACCTGTAGGTTAAGAATAGTTAAATGGGGTAATTTGCGCCTTTCAGTCTAAGCTTTTATCTAACGGAGAGTTGAAGTACTGTGTCATATTGTCACAGACATTGATTCGGCTTGGCACGTTGACTCACTGCCCGCCAAACGGATAGATGTGACCGAGTTCTTATTGGCTATCAGCTTGCATAACTCTATAGCTTTAAGCTGAGGGATAAGCCATTGCTAAGAGATTAGCCGAGATCATTTGAATCGGTGATGTTTCTCGCGTATCTAAGATACGTCGACCTTCCTTTAATTTTTACCTCTACCGTGGAGCTAGTGGGTGGTGCACTGTGACTATCAGGGGTCACTGGTCTGATTCTCAGTTTGGGCAATACTTTGTGTTTCGCCCTCATCAGATTCGGATTGTGACATTAACTATAGGAAGCCCACCTTTGGAGTCCCCCAAGTATGTACCCTGGGAAACGCGGAGTCAAAGATTCAGTGGGCCGTGCAGCTTTTCCATTCCCCCGACACTGGTCAGAACATCTTCTTGTCATACTGGTTTGAACTCCTATAGATTGCATCTGTGGGCATGGGCAAAATCTATTATATACATGATCAGACTGACCAGGTGTCTGAATTTAAATCGCGTAAGCTCTTGCCAAGATCTATGTTCATGGTCAGGCTATCTGCGTCAAACTGTGTATATTTCTTGATGTAATAGTCCAGGCTGACCATTGTGTGAAGATCTAGTATCAGTCATTTCATGTCAACAATACAGTGGCCAGTGACAGATATAGATGTCAGTTGGTGTGACTGACTGAGTTAACTTACCAATCCATCAAAAGATCTGAACCTTGGGCTGAAAAACATGACTGGGCATGGAAAATTGCTATAATGCAACAAATCACGATATCCATAGAACAAAATAATGTAAGAATTAATATTAGGGACCACCCTAGAACATTGGCGTGGCGCAATAAAAACAAATACACTCCTGGTAACAAGAACCATGTATAATGACTTTTTTCTTTGTTTATTCTCTACGCTTTTCTTGTTGTCTCTGTCGGTTCCTGATTAACAGGAAGACTCTGTCCAGAGCTCAGGAGCAAGGTTAGGTACGTATGCCCCTCCCTCCATTAGCTTTGTTGGGAGTCAAACCAATTACCCCCTGTTCGCAAGTCGTATCTATACCCATAAGCACTTAGTCATTCGTCGGTTTTAGATCAACTGTTGAGTAAAGTAGGTCCACCCATGGAATTACCTTCTCTGAGGATGCACAGGTGTAAGCGGAAAGTTCCCTAATGGCTCACACTGGAAATGCTGATTTAAATAAACTCTGTAGGCCAGTTTCTGCACCACTCTTGACAGCTGTTTTGTCATGAATACATAGGATTTTTTTAATGATTGAGGCAGGAATTCAGACCGACTTGTCCAGCAAAAAAGCATTGATTACGAAAGCCGCCCATTGACTCCCACACAGAACCTATTGATCTGAGTTCATGTTCCGATAAAAACTGCCTCTACTCAGATCAATTACCAAATACTGCTGTAGGTAGTGGTGTATACTTTTATGACGCTGTGATATGGTTCGGCAGAATATTATGCTATGACTCAATCTCAACCTCTAGCTATTGGCTTATTCTGCATAGCTGTACACGAATTCCATACATTCAGAAATATGCTTCAAGTGGTCAGCCCCTTTCTCGTTATGACATCAGTAACTGATAGTGAGTCACAACTATCAATTAAAGGAGACCTACCCATAGAATAACCTTTTAGGGGCCATATTGTTTTTTTTCGTATATGAAATTATCACCATTATCATCATGAGTTATGGCTTAGCGTATGGAGCACCACAAGAGGGTGAATATCAACGCCCCACCTCATAGCGAGGCTTCTTATTGCTTTGAGCAAGGATTATAGGATGTGAAGAGCCCGTCGTGATCGGGATTCAAACCCAAGCGCTAGCTACCACAGACCTAACCCGCTGATCATCTTGAAACAAACAGCTTGAGTAGTAATGCTATCCATATACATGCAGCAAAAAGACTCTTGTCTCATATACTTCATATATTGCCATCTACCTAGAGTTGATGTATAGCATTGGAGCATGCGAGCAATGTTGCCTATTGAACCGTAGCACCTACCCGATGCACCATACATACGTATTGTTCTTCTATTGAGTTGACACATGAATGGTAGATCTTTGCTTACATTGTTGTATTTTCAGAATTTATCAGCCATGAATCCAGGATCAATGGTCAAAATATCGTACTCCCTGGTAACCACTCACAACAGGTGTTTGGTTGTAAGTCCATCAGACACCCACACACCATTAATCATGAGGACGTCATCGGATTCAGGAACTTGTCCCTCTTCCATTGCGTAGTTCGGTCGGTGTTTATGAACTGTGAAGGAGTGAAGCCATATTTGTTACCAGACCAAGAGTCCGGCTTTGACTTCAATGCTTGGGAGTAGTGGATAGCTCAGTAGTAGAGCAAGGGGCTCGAGACCGCGAGAACCGGAGTTTGAATCGCACTCATGGCTGGCTCTTGATGTGAGTATGAGCTCCTCACTTTAAACCTAGCTCAAAACAAAAGTAACCCCACCATGAGGTGGAGCATTGATGCTAACCAGGTCATCATGCTCCATGCTAAGCCAAAACTAACTCGGAAGTTTTAGCATAGAAATGAAAGCGAGAAAATGAAAAAAAAGCTTGACCGGAACCATTTTGACTTATTATGTTTTCTATTTTATGTTGATAGTAAACAGCCAATAACAACACCGCTGCTGATTATTACATTGTGATTTGAACAAGGATTTGCATAAGTTTCCCATAATGGCTGGTAATTTTGGTCTATTTGGGGTTTGGTAGCCTGCCCGCAGATAATCCAGCGGCTGTAACCATGGTAATATAACCGGAAAGCTTATGATGAGTCCGCATCTATAGGACTAGATACCGTGACTCAACTCAGATCACAAGGGGTTTTTCTACTCGGGCAGTTGACCATCCTATTTAACAGATCTTAAATACCGCCTAAATCAGAGGTTCTCGAAACGTTATAGGCATGCGACTATGACTTGAACCAAGCCTCTATAGCCACTGATCTATCCCTATCATAATATGCCATCCCCATCACATAATACCGCCCCTCTCTGTCTCTCCGTCTGTCCGTCTGTCCGTCTCTCTGTTTCTTTCTGTTCAATTTCTCGGATTTCCGAAACATTTTGCGTAATAATGGAAAGAAGCAGAAGGCACTGAATTTTTAGAAAAGCATATTGTAAAAACTGGGCTGTACCATGTAATGTGAACAGTAGAGGTATATACTACGCCCATTTAAGCATTAGAGAACACATATCCTTGTTACCTTTATTCCTAGTCTTGTAATAAACGCCTTCCATTGTGTTGAAGTAAACGTTATATGTTCCATTATCGTTTATACAATATGAAACACGACCCACCCAGTGCCATCTGCAGGTTACAAGGACAGCGGAAACGTTCACAAAAATCAGTATCAGTAGCCACTATTACGCACTATCATCCAACTTCTAGGATAGTGGGATATATACAAATTTCCAATTAGAGTCATCTGTGAAATCATGGTTGTCTGACCCGAGACTTCCCAGGGCTATCCACTCAGGCTTGTAGTGCAATGATGAGTCAGTCAGTACCTTCGCGGAGAGAAACTGGCCCGGGGCACAATCAACTTCTATATTATATGCCAATTCTATTTAGGGTTGTAGTTTTACTGGAAGCTGAACCATGATCTCTTAAAACTCGGCTTCAACTAGCGATAGTGGCGGCCCCTGCCACAAAGTCAAATCACGCAGCTAGTTGAACCACTGCCCATTCCCAGGGATGAGAAATACGCTAAGCTGTGTTTAATCAACATTTTACACTCTTTCCATTGAGGATGTTTGCGATTGTGGAAACAGGAACTGTATAGGTTGATATAGATCTCGGCACGTACACCAGCTTCGTCGGTTTACAGAGATGCCCAGAGAGCTGATGATTCAATGATCAGATTGGCTTGTGAGTTGATGCCCGGTTTAGACCAACGCCCAGTTCATACCAATCATTTCCAATCTAGTTGACACAAAACATCATTAAAAACACAATCTCACATTGTTTTGAATTTATTTTAGCAGTTTTTGGCATAGGCTCAAGATAAAATCCTGGAAACATCCTGTTTTAACAGTTAGAGTCAAATCTAATATAAAAACACCTCACTGGTGGTCCGTGGAAAAAGTACGACAAACCCCTTCGCAAAAAACAACTGGCTTATATACCAGAGTATTCACCAGAATACAGCATGCTGCCAATCTCTTCAGGCAGATAGGGAGCTGGTATGCCTGTTGTGCAGGGGCAGTGTGAAGCTGCCAGGGCCTATTATGGGGAGTTGTACTGAAGTACGCCCCAAAACAAAGCCCGATTCATAATTTTCAGCTGATGACTTGCGTATCAAGAAGTGGATGGCTACTATACTTCAGTGTATTTTAGAACTTTACTCCCTGTGAG
>Ga0224511_10000235_pt1 | contig 23101 bp, 7 predicted proteins | sample SF_May12_sed_USG_2_FD_169988 | JGI IMG/M metagenome (GOLD analysis project Ga0224511, IMG submission 169988) | Sediment microbial communities from San Francisco Bay, California, United States - SF_May12_sed_USGS_8_1 | ecosystem: Environmental > Aquatic > Marine > Sediment | place: USA...
ACAAAGCTCCCCCCCCCCCCCCCCCTCTAAGGTCAAATCCTTCGACGGAAAGACGAGAAGGTGCGACGGAGGTAACACACTTCATCAAAAAAGGTGCCAAATGACATTGCCTATATTGAAAATATCTATATAAATATGATATATTTATTATATGCTACACTGAAATATTGCAATGTCATTTAAGTTTAAACGGATTGCCTACAATCATTTCAAAACGACTTATTTAAACCGAAGATAGAGTCAATTTCATTTGGCACCTTTTTTGATGAAGTGTAATACAGTCAAAGTTTTTGAAGTTCGGCAAAAATGCCAGCATAAAAAGCATAACTTCATAAAACGTGTTTATGTTCATTACCTGCCCGCATATGACGTAAAATTGCTACATGCACAGAGTCAAAACCCCAGCAATCCTACTTCCGAGATAAACAAATTATCATGTCAAAACGTGGAGAGCCACCACCTATATAACAAACGCCACTATGAAACATATTAGGGCAAGGCTCAAAAGCCATCTTTATCGGATTAGGTCGTTATCCCGTAGTGCATCATTGGGTAGTTATATGACTGTCCTCTGAGTGTAGGTTGTTTTGGTATGAAAAGAGAGTTCCGCTCATGCGCTAGGGGTGTCGATTGCGTGGCAAATTTTATATTCTTAGATTAGTTCGACGTCCTCCTTTCTTGTTGATTTTTATTTCAAAATTATGCTCTTGTTTTAATTTCCTTGTTCTTAGATGTAACAACATTAGAATGTGTTTATGTGACTGTAATGTTCCTTTTAGAATTCATTTGGGAGTTCTGGTAAGTGAAGGGTCTATTCGATTAACATTCAGACAAATTAGTTCCTCGGTCAATACAAAGTCTTTTTTAAACGATAAGGTCAAACTCAAGTCAATTTCAAAGTATGTAAATGAAGGGAGGTTGAGAAATAACACTGATAAAGCGTAGATTAAACACAAAATGTTATAGTCTAGTTTATGTTTATATAATATGACAAGAAATATCAACAATAATGTTAATTAAAATCGACAAAATTTAAATCAGACTTCAATCTTATACTTTGGACATGGCTTAAATTTCTGACATACAGTTTTAAGCAACGAAAAGGTTGTCTTCATTAACTATTCATTGTATCAAAAATACTACAGAAAATACAAAACTTACATTAGCCTAGGTTTTAACAGCGTGTGCCTGTGTGGCGGCTGTAAAATGTCGCCCCGTACTACATCATTGTGTAGTTATATTTTTCTGGTCCTCTGGGATAATGGATTGTATGTTGTTTACGTTTGGAAAAAAAGTTCCGCTCATGCGCTAGGGGTCGTCAGTGGTGTAAAATATGTCATTACCACTGATGAACAGCTTCGAAAAACCGAGGCTGCTATTTTCCCATGCTTGTTATGCTTCCTGAGGGCTTTCTCATTCATCAGTTTAATTATAACTATAAGAATATTCACCATGTCCTTTCCGGTCGAATGTGTTATACTATTTATTAATTTAAGAGTTATCACGCTAAGTGTTGAACTGAAGAGCAGAAGCAGTCTTGAAGTCATCGTGATAATTATTATTTTTATAGCAATGCGTTTTTGTCACTGCAAAAGGAGCTTTTTGACATTTTTGACAACTCCATCCATCCTTTTGATCAATCAGTTTAGATTTTTATAGAAGCGGGCGCATTGAAATGACAACTTTGATTAAGGCTCATTGGAAAAGAAGGTAAAAAACTTTGCTAATCCGTCTTTTACGGTGCCCGTTCATGTCTTTTCGCCTGTCAATAAGCTGTGGCAAGTAAGGCCCTGCCAAAACGGAATTCTGTTAAGCTTCCGCGTGCGCGTAGGTTTTAGAGTCCTTAGTCCAATAAAAAAACAAATTTGTTGGTGATTTTTTCTTATATAATTCCGATGTTCCAGATCTGATTCAGAAAAATATAACTATACTTTAACTAAAACTATTAATATCCATGTACTACCAAATACTTATTTATGTAAATACAAGTTATAACTAGTATTCACATAAATAAGTACTTGGTAGTACATGGATGTGATGGACATATTAATATGGCATGACTGTACTTAACGTTAATTGATATTTTGCAACATAGATCTCAAAAGTTATATAATTTTGTCTCATATCTCTTATCTTTTTGTCTCGTGTGCTATTTATATACTGTTTAATTCTATTATAATAGTATTACCAGTGTAATATACGTCATGTCTTCAAGTATAAGTAGTCTCATTATAATTGATTTACTTCACAATTACTTCTTACTTACACAAAAATATGTTGTGACAAAATGTTCATAGCTGTGTCATTAATATTACACATATTTTACGTGAAAACACACATTTTATATGACACCATATGTTTTAAGTCATGCTTAAAGTAGTCAAAGTAAGGAATTCAGGCAATTGTTTCATATCATGATGATGGTTTTCCATGAAATATATAAATAATGCATTGTATTGTCGCAAAACATATGTGTTTTCGTTTTCGGTGTGTGTGTTTTTGTGAATAGGTACCTAGGTTTGTAAAACTTGAGTTGACGCTTAACAAAATTCCAATTTGGCATGGCCTAATAGCTATCATTATAAAACTACAAAACTGATTGAAGGCCATTGATTGAACTATTGCTTCAAAAGAAGAGAAATATAATTATATATAATTATTCGAAACATGAAGCGATATGAAACACGCCCTAGATTCAGAGACTAAGCTGTTTGAAGTTTGTAAACGTTACCAATGGAAAAACAACAAATTTGTTTATTATAATACCTGCTAAACTAAATGTTCTCTATTGAGGTTGAAAATAAAATGTCAACAACATCTACCACCACATTATGTTTAAGCATTTAATAATACGTTCAAAGTACACATGTTTGAAGTACTTTAAAATAAGTTAAATTCAATAACCCAATCATGTACAAAATGTAAAACCATAAAATGGTGTAATATTCCAAGTTTGGTAATATAATTTTCACTGAAAAAAAAATCCCTAGATTCAGGAATAAATGTTACAGTCTTAAATGCACTGTCAGGAAAAGTTAGCTTAATCAAGTTAAAATGTTTGTTTCTACTTTTAGACTGACAACGTGATTTAAAACAACTGTCAGTCAGCGGAACACGGTCAATTGTGTTTGTGTCGATTGTGGTATACTTGACGAAGCTTGGCTGACAATGACTTCGAATTTTAAGAAAACAATCTTTAAAAAATGTTTGTCTTTAGATTGAAAGCAACATATTATGTTTTGCAAATACGAATTCAAAGTAGGCGAGATATACGTAGCACATGTTATTCCTAATACATGTTTATTAAATATACAATTATGACTCAGCTTCCATGGTCTTTTGTTTAAGCGGAATTAAAAGTAACGGTAATAACAAATACAATAAAAATGCTTATTGAATGCATATTCTAAATGATTTTACAAGATAAATTAATCAAAATGCTGAGCCGATGACCTGGCAACCATATTTCTCTATCACTATATTGTTCTTCATACATTATGTAACAAACACCGGATAATCAACTTGCCTGTCTCCGAAATTTCCATTGATTGGATTGGATCTTACAACACTTAGAGGCCTGTGCGATCTTGGTGGTGTTACATTAACACCCGTTTCCACTTTTAGGTAATCCTTTGCACTAGGCGTTTTCTTCTTTCGACGGATAGAAGAGAACGAGCGGCGTAGGTAACAAATTCCTTCCGACACTGTGCCTAATGTCGTTGATTCCATCTTTAAATTGGTTCAAAATGTTTGTATGCAGTTGGTTCAAAACTTAAATAATAGCGTCCCCACTAATAACAACCACATGCATGTTATTTCAACATTAAACTATTTCAAAAAACATAGTTAAGGTCTGTTCGCATGCCTATTTTAATATGTTTTTCTATATCATCAATCGTCACTTTCTCCAAAACAACCTTAAACTGCATCTTTTTCCTGTTTGAAAATAGAGGAACGAACTATCCCAATATATCATATATTATATAATTCAGTTTCTGGAAATATCTACTTTTAGAAAACACACTGTCCATAAAACGTGTAACAATCCTACACTAGTAGAGGAGCGGCGATCTCTCCTAGTAAGAGTATCATGATTCTCACACCACTATATACAAGCAGGATCATCTTGCAAGCTTGCATTACTTAAAGAAAGAAGTGTCGATATATTGGTCCGGTCTCGGTATATTGCATGCAAGAGAAGTTCAGACCATCACTAATAACATGGTACGGAGTACGTACTGTTTTTATCTAGACAAAAATAAAGTCTTCTGAGATCGTTGCTGGCAAGCGGAAAGATTCAGCCCCGGTTTTTGGAAGCTGTTTTAATGATAATGGATGATGCCTATGAGCGCAAAAATGGTACTCCATTGTCCAAGTCAAACAAACAAAGATCCTAGAGGTCCCTATAAACTACACTGTACATAATAAACCAGACCAATGAAACAATGTAGTATATAAGGCCTATCGAAAGAATTTAAATGATACTCGAATGTGTTTCTTGTACATGACTATTTATTAAACAATAAAATATACTGAAATCGACCAAATTGGTGAATTCCAAAAATATATGTATAGTTTTAACAGTTTAATAATGAAATTTTTGCCCATGAATTTAAAAAGCATCCATTAACGCGGTGCAGATGTCATCGTTTATATTGCATACGAATTTAACTTAATAAACGTGCTTTTATTATAATCATAATAATTATTTTAATACTAATACTAATACTAAAAATTAATAATAACAACAACAATAATAATAATAATAATAATAATAATAATAATAATAATAATAATAATAATAATAATAATAAAATAATAATAATAATAATAATAATAATAATAATAATAATTATAACTTTATTTAACGAAGGTTACATAATAAAGTTAAACAAACGTATTTACATTATGGCCTTCAAAACAACACATACATTGTTGACGTGTACATGTATATGGCGTAATACGTCCAAGGCCAAAACAGCGGCATACATGTAGCCCAAGTAAATATACTGACATGTTTTATATTCGGGCTTTATCAAAAATATTACATTCGCTACTTGCTCAGATAAGTCAGAAAAAAGCCTCCAAAATGCCAGCGTTATCAGTTTATGGCGTTTTTCCTAAACATCATCAATTCTTGTTGTTATTTACGCCATAAGCTTTTGATTCGATTTCCCCGCTCTCTGGTGGAACATAATTATAGTGCCCTTATGTGACAACATTTGTCTTTTCAGAATTCATTTGGGACTTCTGGCAAGTGATGGGTCTATCCGGTTTACATCCAAGCACAACCATTTATCGGTCTTTGTAAGTGGAAAAAGGTCAAACACAAGTTATCTTCAATATATCTATGTAAAATAGGCAAGTGGGAAACATACATTGTAGTTTTAAACTTAACATAAAAACCCTTGCGAGAGGCGGCAATGGATCCCGAAAAGTTTTGCACCGCAGTCAGATGCGTTTCCCTAAAACCACCGAGACAAATGAACGCATTGATTGCAGTCAAACTATTAACCTGTTTCAACATAATGCATCAAAACATCAACAAACAAATCGCAATTTACGGGTCACAATTCTTTTCAACAATGTATTATTTGCAATATTTCAAGACAATAATCGTGTTATATTGTATTTTGCATCTTACAGCTAAAACACGAAAGAGGTCTCGCAGCACATGTGTAATTCATTTCTGAACTTAATTGAACAATATCGCATATGCAAGGTTTCCTGAACAATAGTTAGTTATACCAGTAAAGGCATGGACAAGTGTACTGTACATGTGTACTATATTTCTAGATGACTGAGACTTCTGGCGTTTTTTAGTTAAGCCTGTTTAGCTGGCGATTAATTACCAAATTAGATCATTTAAATATATTGTTATCTAAATTTCCTGTCGGAATAACTATGTTTAAACCAAAAGGTCAAACGTTTAACGTAAGTATGCAGATATAAAATTTTACATGCATTGTATACATTCGTATTCAAAGTTGGAAATATAAATTGTATGTACATATTCTTAATTTTATCTTTGTGTCGCAGGATGAAGCACATTCAATAATAGTGTATGTACTAATGTTTTTGTGATAAAAATCCTAAGTAAGCACAGCTTGCATTACTATGCAGCAGATTTTGCTTTATTGAAGTTGGTCACAAATGGCAATCAAATATGCCACATCATTGAAAAACCCTAGCGCATAAGAGGACCGTTATTTCCAATAACAATCACACCCATTCAATAATCATAGCGGACCAGAAAAATATAACTACATAATGATGTAGTTTGGGGGAACTTTTTACGCCGCCGCACAAGCTTTTGACACCGTTGGTAGAAAGTTAAATTAATCTGAGACAAGGAGAAAAAGAATCATAGCTTACATGGAGTAAATAGCAGCCTCTGTTTTATTGAAGTTGTTCATCAAATATATCTATAAAAATGATTTTAAATAAAAACAACTTCATTGCGTCTGATAGTGTTGATTTAGATCCAACCATAATGTACTAGGTGTGTGATACATTGCCCAGAAAAATATGACAAATGACTTAAATATAGAACAGTGCACTTGAATGATATTGTTGTCCTTATGTTTATGTGACAAAGGCATCTAAAAATATGTTTTTCGTCTGCAATTAATTCTAGAAACAAACAAAATGTGACAGTTCTTGTCTCATCCAATTATTTTTAATTCTTTGATAAAAGATACACTTTATAGGATATCTTAATCGTTAACGGTTTTGATGAAAGGCATTTAGTACAATGTCTGTTAAGTACGGATATCGCATAGCAGTATTCATTACATCGGGACATTCGGTGCCTTTCAAGTACGTGCCTTGGCAAGAGAACAAAACGCAAGATTCAAAGATATATGCTTAAACAAAATAGTTCAAATATATCATTTGTTTTGTCATTTCTATTTAATGCTTCCCTGATTGTTTATTACTTTAAATTAAAACTAAACAAAACTGTCGCATTAAGCAGCGCCTTGTCGTCGTTTATTCGACTAGAATTAAAGCATTTGGTAAAGTCAAGATACATTTTGTTTACATATTCAAATAATTTGGGAGAGACAACAACATTTACATGTTAAGCATGAACATTTTTACATTAAACAAAGAGCTAAGCACGCCTGATAGAAAGAATTTAGCTTTTGACAAATGCGCCAATCGTTTTACACAATTACTTTATGTCGTCTAGAAGCGCCGCATTAACATTAATAGTGTCAAAAGGTTTCAAGGAAATGACAAAAGGTATGCTAAGTCTTCTTTTATATTATATGTGTGTGCGTTTCGCTTGACATTTAGCTCAACTATACAATAATGTGTGTTACAATTTAATCCCATTTATTTAACTATTTTTAAATATATATTGCAACCTGGAGGGATTTGGATGAAGGCATTATGTAAAATGTAAAGTCCTCATGAAGTATAGCCTGCATAAGGAATATAGCAGCTTCGGTTTTATTGAATGTGTTCATCACTAGCTAAGAAACGCATGTTAAAAGCGAACGACAACGATATATATATATATATTAAGGTGCACATATGCATAACAATCTTACACAACAAAGTATATTCAAAACACCCGTTTTACCATTCTAATTAAGTTACTATTCATTATGTGAGTTAACTGAAAACTAAACATAATGTCACGAAATGGTGGTTCAAAAGGTCATCGAGTAAGTTCAATTAACTCTCCGAAATAATATGTGTCCCAAATTCAGGTATGTGTTATACGACCAACTAAGTAATACAAAACACGCTTTACGGATTCAATTCAGTTTACTAACTCTTAGACAGATTACATGATTTATCACGACAAGTAACAGGCAATTTGCTGGAGACAATTATTTTCAATCGCGCTCCCTTGTTCTACTTTTGTTAGGAAAAGGCAATCTTCAAACACGTGGAGAGTAACTGAATGTAAGGAAACACACATTTGTAGAGAAACAGTTGTGGTTTGTGTGCAAGTTTGTACAGTTTCTGTGATTTCTCTCTTTTTGATATTTCACGAGATAATATATTTCGAAATACACAGTCCGTCAATATAAACCAGAACATTTGAATTTTGAGGAGTGATTAATCGAATCCGGTCAAAATAATTTTCAATAATACCAATATGTCAAGTTTTCTAGACGTAAATGTTTAACAAAAATGGCAACTCATTTAACATTTTAAATGTTAATTAAACAACTAACAGTGTCTAATGGATTTAATTCTTTTTTTGTCTCAACAACAATTATTGTTTCTCATACATTATGCATCAAACACCCTGTAATCTACTTGCCTGTCTGCGAACGTCCCATTGATTGGATTGGATCTTACAACACTTAGAGGCCTGTGTGACCTTGGAGGTGTTAAAATGACACCCACGTCTGTTTTTAGGTAATCCTTTGAACTTTTCTTCCTCCGACGGATAGACGAGAACGAGCGACGTAGGTAACAGATTCCATCAGACACTGTGCCAAATGATTCCATGGTTAATTTAGCTTAATGTTTTTGTATGGAAGCAGACTAATCAATGTTAAGATCGGTAAGGTTAAACGCAACGGAATTAAAGTTATACGGTTCCGCATTTAAGTTTATGTTCCTTCATATATGCCTATGTTTAATTGTGTTCCTATACCAGCAAGCTCGATGTATTGACTTTTAAAAACTACTTTTATTTGTTCTTTTCTTACTATGGACGAACGTGCTTGTTCTGTACACGCCTTCAACAATTTATGATTCATGTACATCCATATATACAACATGTATAGGATACCATATTACATTGTAATAAAGCTATTCATTGTCTGTAAAATGCCTTTGTAGACGTAAAACAATCATTCACGGGTTAACATCCTTTGCAAATAGATATCTCGCCCACCAAGAAGTAAAGCAATGTCCTTCTTTTCCCACTACATTGTACAATGTATTGATAAAGCAACATTCAATATCATCCTGTAATCTAGCATTACTTTAAGAACGAAGTCTTTCGATATATCGGACGAATGCCAGTAGATTGCCGAAAAGTATGGTCTAGACAATCACATAGTTCATGGTATGGTGTACGTACTATTTTTATCTGAACGAAAGAAAATGCCTTTTAGGACCGTTTCTATATGCGGATAAAAAGCACCAAAGTCAGAACCCGGTTAATGTTAACTAAAGACGTCACACAAGTGCAATATGCGGTCGTCCATGTTTACACAAGCAATGACTGCATGAGCCATGTAACTATAAATGCCTAACTAGATTAATTGCATAACATACACTAACGCGTTTATCACAAGTTTAAAATAATACTTGCATGCGTTAGTAGTTTTGTGTTTGGTTTGGTAGATCGAGGGCAACACTTCAAAACACTATTCCCGACACCGAGGGACAACTGTTTGACTGTTCCAAAATCCCATATGAAATTACTGTTTTATTACCTAATCAATTGAAGAAAAAAGGGGAATTCAATAGTGTTTGCAAATATGTAAATTATTAGACTTTTTCAATTTTACAATTAGGACGTCAGAAACAGTCGAAACTATTGACCGGTCAACAGTTCGCTTTCGTCGACCCTCGTAGAATTTCAGAAAACAGTTAAATTACCAAATTGCATTCATATAAGGTATCAGGTAATACTGTGTTTTCACAAATATAACCAGGCGCCAAAAAGGAAACACATTTATTAAATGATGACATAAAATCAAATTAAGGTAAAGCACATGGTGTCTGCAATATACTTTTATAATATAGTGATATTGTTTATTACCACTTGGTATATGACCCAACTATCACAGAACCACAACAGCGACAGACTGGCAGCGTAAGTAAATTAATTTATCCTTAGTAGCCACTAAATAGATTACATACGCCACTTTGTAAACAAGTCAGAACAATTCTACTGACCTATTGACAAAATGCCATCTATTTAAGTTAAGGTCGTTGTTTTTCGAAATCGTACTTTCTTGCGGTTATTTAGTGTATAACCGCTACATAATATTTTCTTGTTCTCGATAGCGATAGCGCTAGAGTGGCGTTATGTGGCAGTTATGTTCTTTTCGGAATCCATCTGGGAGTTCAGGAAAGTGAAGGGCTATCCAGTTTATATTTAGACAAAATTATTCACAAGTTTTTGTGAGTCGGTAAGGTCAGGCACAAGTCAACTACGATAAATAGGTGAAATGACAATCTTCTCTGTTAACCACACCAAACATCATTCAATACTGTCGTTTCTTCTATATTGAATGAAAAATAAATCAAGACTGTTACCAAAAAAAGGTTATCAACAGCTGAAACGTCTATGTTTCTCAGAAAATGGAATTATAACCAAACCTAAGTCGCTCCAAGCGATAACTTATTTATTTAAGAGTGTTGGCCAGCAAAGAAAAACATTCATTTCAGAAAAAAATATGTGAGTACCTAACACAAGTAGGGCAAGTGTGTGTCCCGTTTAAATGTTTAGTTTCGCTTTTATTGATTTGTCGATCGGGGATGGTATCGTGATTATAGTAGTTTTTGCGTCATGGCATCTACCGATGGTAAAAGGTTAGTAATTTTACATGTACGAGTATAGTATGCACTCAATATGATATGTATATTATTCTGCCTCTTTTTGAAAATATACTATACTAATACGTGAAAAGCTAAATAAAAAAGTGATTTCTGAACGCAGCTTAATCTATTTTTATATCAGATAACCACACACAGACATAGATAAAAACAAATTATTTTTAATGTTTAATATTGTTGATGTGGATACGACATATAAAACTGATGAAAGGGAAAGCCCTCAGGAAGCATAGCCTGCACGAGAAAACAGCAGCCTCGGTTTTATTGAAGCTCTTTATCAGTGGTAATGAATAATGCCACACCACTGACGCCCCCTAGCGCATGAGCAGAACTCTTTTTTGAAATGTAAACAACATACATCTACACTCCATGATCCATGAGGACCAGCAGAATAAAGACTGGTTGCTTCACGAAGTACAAGCTTGGGCAATTAAAATACTAAACAGTTATATAAAAAATTGAGAGGCGCACTTGAAAGATCATATTGTCAAATTATTAAGGCGACAAAATCCAAAATAATAATAAATATGTTCTGTCTACAATAATTTCTTGGAACTAAGTATACGCGACATTACTTGTCGCATTTCAATATTCTTATTTCTATGATCATAATAGGTACACGTGGCAATTTAAAACTCCCCTCAAAAATTGATCAACTAACAGTTCCTATTTTACGTCTTTTTAAGCACTCTCTGTTTTGTAGAGAAATGCACAAAAGCATTTAAATAAGAAACGATAGGCTGTGCCTTTTTAATTTTGTGCATATGACGTATGTTATTCTCAAAGACAATTTAATTGTCTTATGTGCATGTAACACTGTTTGGGTTTTTTTCTTATCGTAAACCTTTTGTAAGAAAAACAATAAAATAATTGTCGCAATAATATATCAACTATTTTTTTCAATATTTTGATTTCAGGAAGTGAATAAAGAAAAAAGAATGACAATAACACTCTAAAAGTAAAAAAATGACGCTACAGCGGAATCAACGTCATACAACACCATTAAGCATGTCCTGTTGAGTAGGCTGTATTAAAACAGATTATCAACTGAAGTTCCGGTTAGTACGCTGAAAAGAATTCCTAATTAATAACTAGGGCAGTGGAAGATTGGACTCCGGAAGGACTAGTCTGCTTTTCACAACCACTTCCTAACATTGCTAAATCACCTTCTAATGTCTATGAGGGGGCACGTTGACATGGCTATTATCATTAAGGTCTCACAGAAAAAAAAGGTATAAACTATGCTAATCCGACTGGTCGAGTGCCAGTTCATGTCCGTTCGCTTGTCATTAAGCTCAGACAGATAATAATCATTATTACAAGACTTCGATACTCGTTGAATGCCATAGATCTTCATATCACGTCACAACAATGCTCCGTTCCGCAAAATCTCAAACTCCGCCCAAAGCGGCAAATTTGCTTTGATCTTGTGAAGGGGTCTTTCTTTTGTGTTTTCTAGGTCAGATTGTCACCTGACATTATAATCCTAATCTATTGGATTAAAATGGACCATGTACTGTTATAAATGATCATGATTGACAGTTGCGGAATCGGTCCATTCAAAATAGGTAGAACGATAGATCAAATGAATGCACTAGTACCGCAAAAACTTTAAGCTTCTCAACATTCTGCACTTTTCTTTTGTTCGTGTTATAATGTAGATCACAAACAGGAATTACGCTCTCTTTTGTATTTACTAGGTTAGATTGTCACTTAACAATTATAACCGGGGAATTTTCTATTATGTGAACTTAAAGTGATATAACATAATTAAGTGATGCATGTTTAGGTAGGTTTAACCCGATTAAACTTTAAATACAAGTACACGTTTAAATATAATAATACAAAGTGATATTCCAATCGTGGATATGGGAAATGCTTCTGAAGCAAATAAGTTTTAAGCAACTAAACCAATAACCTAACAGCAAGATTAAGAAAAGCTAATTATTTAAACGCGCTGCACACATGCGTACGACTTAATTTGGGTTGCAAATATGATTGAAAGCCATGGTCACTGGGAGTTCGGGGTTTCTGGAAGTTTCCATCTTTATATTCCGTTTCACATAGACAATTAGGTGACATAATTATATAGTTATCAAAGCTGTACTATTTTATCAAATGTGTCAATGGCTAACGAATGGCAGACCCTAAAAAAGTTAAATAACTGGAACAGATTAAAAAGTGCAACAGTAAAATGTAAAAATACAAAAATTAGAATAAGAGAGATCTTACACACAGCACACACGGTTTATCTGTTATTAACAATGCTTTGAACGTGTGATAAAGTATCCAAATTGTAACACTTTCGTAAGATATATCTGTTAATATGCATGTATGTATTATAATGGAAGTAAAGACTCTAAAAAAGTTACATGACATTTTAAAGTGTTTAAAGCTATACTTTTAAAACACAATACCGTCGATTTACTGTACATTTCTTACAACATAATAATATATAATTATAGATAAAATGGAAATATCCATGTAAATCTTAAAAATATTCAACTTCCCTTTCGTTTTTAGTCTTGTTAAAATGACAAAAGTAAACAACAAAGCAACAATAGTCAGTTTATAAAAAAAATGCTTACTGGCTAAAACTTGTTTTGCGACACGTAGAGAGACCTGATTAGATAGTGTGCTTCGAAAATATATATTTCCGAGAAATCTGTATTATGTTTTTACCTTTCATATATGGAATTTCAATTTACCGAGAAAAAGGTAAAACAAGTTCAATTTCAAATTGCGTTGTTTTAATAAGCGTTCAGCGGTAACAGGGAAAACAGTACTAGTGTGCAGACATACAGATACTAATAAACACGCTCAAAAGGTTACTGTAAATTAACAAAGAACAAAATATTTCGTATATGAGGAAAATAATTATTAACAAGATCACTTCAACGTTCACTAGTCTACAACGCCAAGAGAAAGTACTAAACGACATTTAGTTGAAGAAGTACTAGACGACACATATAAGACCGATTTGGTGATATTGAAGGAGTTATTTTCTAAAAGGTTATTTAATATCAAACCTCTCCAGACGTCTTCCTTATGTCCAATTAGCCAGCCCAATACGCTTGAGACATCTCTTGTCATATTTAATACTACATCTGCAGTTTCAAATAGCCTGAAAGCCGGAATCTATTTGCAGTAACTACAAAGTGTCATATGTAACCCATTTGGCGAGCCCAGCGTTTCCCGCACATATATATTGTACATGTACATTGTTCATTTGATTTGCTTGCATATACAAGTTTTAATAAGTAAAAATGTTGACAGTTAAATAAATGGAAACAAATCAATAATTAAGTGAACGGATCATAAGTATTACGGATTCATTTTTCAATAAAACACATTCCACTCTAAAATGCAGACCATTTGCATGAATATGATGGAGTGTTTTTCAACACGATTAAAAAGTGCATTTATATTTAAGGAAGATAATGACGATACCAGTGGTGTCAACATTTACACAGACTGTTAAAAAAAGATATGAAACGTATGCATAGTTTTACAAATTGTAAAGCTCCTCCCAATGCGGTAGATTTTCTTTGATCTTGTGATAAGGTTTATCACAAACAGGAAGTATGCTTTTTCCCGTAATTTATAGGTCGGATTGTCACCTGTCAATAACATCCTAATCTAAACTACTTAAACTGAACATTGATTTGTTGCAAAGCGTGTCAGTGTCAGTAAATCACAATAATGTAATGTGTTGGTTTTTACACAGAATGAGTGTTAATCATTTCTCTAATACAATTTAGTATAATAACCCATATGTTACTCGCTGCATAGTGAAAATTTGCGGATATGGGGTTTCTATCTAAATCTAGTAAACCATTTTTATTGTGTATGTGTATAAAATGAAATGATTTATGAAATAAATGAATGGCAGAACACATCATACTAATTATTGCCTGCCCTTGTTTGCACATAGGGCTATTCAAATCTTGCGGTTTATGATACTTAACAACAACAGAGCAACAGTAAACCAACGACACAAGCCATCTTGGATGATTTCCGTTGCTTAAGTGTCATTGTCAAAGAATTGCAACAACAGTGAAACACTTAGTGACACTTAAGATTTTGTTTGATAAAACAATGCAACGTCAACGGGGCAATTGCTGGCAAAGGAATTTAACAAATGCGATCTCCATGCGATCAAAACAAACACTAAGTTTATTTCTATAACACATTTATATTTCTCCTGTCTTTCTTATCTAGATTAAACACTTGATATTGTGTCATATGCAAAATTTAGTTACATTTTAAAATTAAAAAAAAATAGTTTAAACAGTGTGTATCTGAAGCGCATACCAAATATAGACATTGCAATGATTAAAAAAGTGTTTTAAACACAAAATATTGAAAACCAATACAGTATTATTCCAACGTAGCAGACCATAAAGTTACGGATATTATCCCGGTAACATAAATGACGCACTGCGTTAATGAAGCGGTCTGTTATATTACTACATAATAATGATAAATCAAGATAAAGAATAACACTGTTCGCATTTTCTTAGAAATAAAACCACAAGTCCATTTGGCTTTAAGTATGTGAATGTTGTTAAGTAATGTTTTTTATGAGGTTTCCAGGGCACACATTTCACGAAATGTGTTCCTGTAAATTGGTTGCCAAATGTAGTAATTTTAAAGTCAATAATACAAATGAGTCGCACTATTTTACTATAATACATTTCCTTTTAGACCGGTCACATAACTGAACTCCACAGTGACAAAATAAACAGGTCTCTTAAATAGGCTTCTTAAACTAAATTCCTTAAATATGCTACTGACAATAAACTTCTTAAATATGCTACTGACAAATAATTCCTAAAGAAATGCTATTGACAATTAATTCCTTATATGCTACTGACATTGATTTTCACAAATATATAGATAGAAAGATGTCGTTACCAGTCCAAATAATTTATGTTATTTTAAGACTTATTGTGCTGCACTTTCAGAGCAGAACAAACAAAGACTTATCAATACTCTTAAGTGTCATTCCATGCTGTTGGGTTTGATTACAGGCTTAGCCAAATGACAGCCACTCGGACAAAACCCGGAAGCTGCATGAATGCCATTTGATCTGAGGATAGATTTGTTGGCAAGAACGAGTATGACATATCAAAGCTAATGTGAAGACGGCGTAGTGTCGATCAAAGGCTCTAATGTGAGCCCTGTGTGATAACACATATGTCAACTAATCAGGCGTACACCATGTCAACGTAAATGACACTCCTTGAGGCATCTAGCATAAACTCTGAAAAGGCTAAATGCATAAAACAAAATAATAAACATATTGGCAAGGGACTTTGTTATGCCTTAAAATAATACGTGTGTTTTGTGTGACCAGATCAGACCTACAAAAAATAGCGCACTTACCATTTTGGGTTGAGGGGCTCTTTTGTATTATTAAATTTAGAACTGAAAAACAAATTGGGTAAAACCCCGACCCTACATTTTTTCAAAGGTTACCAGACACACACTTATTATTTGGTTCGGCCTTGTCAATATTACCATGGCCGTGAATCACAAGAGAACTGGTGGCATTAAACTACAGCGAACAACAGTGAAACCATGTCGCAGCATTCTTTGTCTTTTTATACTAATAGAAAATGATAAAACTGAGTTAAATGGTGATTTTAAAAAGTGCAGCGTGTTGTAATTTGCACATGTATGCATTTCACGACTAAGCACTGTAACAATTCTGCATTAACATGACATCGGATCCTCTATTTCTAAACATGTATGATTCTTTCACGATGGATAGGATATGATTATACTCTGACTTACTCATACAAAAAATGTCACATCAACCTATATACAAAGAAAACATTAAAAAGCGCCACGTGTCGAAGGACGTGGTTTTAGTAGCGTTCTCGTCATGTCTATTGCATTTACAGTAATTCAACATAACGATGCCGGTTATAAACCACTAGAAATACAGAAAACAACCAATACATGTTATCTTAAGTTCGGCATTCGCTGAAAATCATTGTTATTCTGTACAGCATAGTGACCATCATTTCAAAGCATATGACATACCAGTGACATACAAGTCATTGGATTTTGGTAGACACACAATCCAACGCAATACAATACTAGAACGTTTTGATAGTCTCGTTCATACCCAACATACACAAGCAGCAACAACTAAACATTGAAACGTTATTAAAATACTTGAGCGTAACAGGTTTGGTCATTGTCTCAAACGCATTAGCAATCAAAACTTACAAGTCATTATTTTAGTAAAAATTGTACCATAAACAAACAACGACTTACAAGTAAAACGTTATACGACTACTTAGGCGTAACAAGTCAATTCATTATTTCAGTACCATACACACGCAACGACGTACAAGAAAAAAACGTTACAAAACGACTAATGCGTAACAAGTCAATTCATTATTTTAGTACCATAAACAAGCAACAACTTACAATTAAAACATTATAAGATCTTAGGCGTAACTAGTCGACTCATCATTTCAGTATCATACACACGCAACGACTTACAAAAAAAACGTAATAAGATGACTTAAGCGTAACAAGTCAATTTATTATTTCAGTACCATAAACAAGCGACAACTTACAAGTCGAACACGGGTCCTCCCGCCGAGCGGACAGCACGCAAAGGGCGATGACCACACTGGGTGACGGCGTAGGCAAGGTGGGTGGGCGAGTAAGCTATCTGGGTAGGCGAATAGTTGAAGCTTGTGGGCGAGTTGGGACCCGATCGTATACCTCCCGCCCTTGGATCGCCCGTACATATGGCTGATAACGTCTTTTTCTTACGACGGATTGACGACAGCGATCGACGTAAGTTACCAAGTCCTTCAGCGAACGTATCCAAAGTTGACTCCGTGCAACTATGTCGCTGCATTATTAAAGCGTTTTTGGTTCAAGTTCTTTTTATTCTATTAAAAACTAAGCAATATTCTATCCTAGGTCTTGCCCATGAATCAGAAATGCGTCTGACCCAGAAACGATTTCATTTCCGAAACGATGAAAACATGATGAAATGCATATTCAATAATGGTTTTTGGTTTTATAGGAAGCCCTATTTGCATATCTGGCGAGCAGTGGCTGCCAGCTCTTTGAAACCCCGAGAAAGGTTTGGCATAATTTAATGTCTTGTAGTCCAAGATGTATAAATTGCCTTATCCAATCAAGTATTAAAGCTATGAAGTCCTCCCGCGATGCCCGCTGTCATGTAAGTGTTTTCGTCTCCAAATAGCACCGAGCTATGCAAAGCAATGAGGCATCTTTAGCTTTAGCTTCTGAAATTTCACAAACTACAAAACCAACGTCGTATTGGGTTTGAAGGAATGTCAATAATAGCACGCCCAGAATGTGGTTAGTGAGTTTAGTTTTCGTGACAGAACTGAACAGTTAAAGCAAGTCAATTAGTATCCAAATGGAGAACTAGCGCCTCACTAATAAAACTCTTACTGTATTGTCAACAAACAATCCTCTTGAAAACGTATCTTGTCTTTGATTATTTTCCGAGAAAGAACACATCTGTGTTTAAAGCAACAATGTGGACAACTGCCTGATTTATGCGGAAGACACTAGACACAAATGAGAAACAATTAAACGGTTTAATTAGTGTTAAGAGTCTTAAGTGCACGCGCAAACGATCGTTATCTAACACGCACGGGTTCGTAGTAGGATGTGTTAAGAGGTTCTTACGAATTGCATGGTCACGTTATGAACAACCGGATTGGCGGTTAATAAGGATATAAAGTAAGCAAAAACTAAAGTAAATCTATTGCATGGCTACGGTATCAACAGTTGGTTTGAACCTTAATTAAGGATATTAGCACCAACGAAACATTAAACATTTGTATAAATTGAATATTTTATTTAGTATCGCAAATTATATGGCTCATCTTAATAACAAATATAACTAACAAACGCGTTTTAATAAGTCAGTGTAAAAACATGGTTTTGATGTTGAAATATATTGTCAAATTATGTTTTTTTAAATACTTAATATCAAAGAAACACCTGACATGCCACCTTTTGTAAAGAGTGCTTAAGTAAAATACATGGTTTTAAATGCTCGTTTTTACCATAAGTCTTATTGTAAGACTTAAATCTTTGCGAGTACATTTATTTCTCTAAACTGCCATGCAACATGTACGTTTGTTAATGTGCAAGTACAATGTGTAATTAAACCAATAACGAACATTTTTTTATTTTAGTTTGATTTGTAAATGAACGAACTACTGACTCACTCTCATTAACAGGGACGTTCACGCAACATTTTATACTTAAAGGGGCATTGTCTGATCTTTTTATCAGCTATTTATTGAATATTTTAATATCAAGTAGTATTTTATCGTCAAAAAGAATGAAATAATAACATAATACCGAAACATATTGCAAAATACGCCAAAAATGTATTCACGATAATTACCGAATTAGTTGATGATTGCCTACAAATCTCGGTTATTGCAGATTAGATGGTGTAGTGTAGCCCACTCTCGGAAGTTTACGGAGAGTGTCGTTTTCCGAAGAAAAAACCGACGGGTTCTGATTAGTCGGACTCTAAATTTAAATCTATGCACTCAACAGGCAAATTGTACTGAGTAATTCTGGATTACCTCCCTCTATTAAAACCCTGAAAATGATATTTATATTTCAGTTAGAAATATCTCGCTTAATGTGCATATGTTGGCCTAAGTTTTTTTAATCGATACACTTACTTTTGTGTTACCTACATAATTGTAATTAGTGAAAGAATCAGACAGCTTCCCTTTAAGTATAATTTATTAGGTACACTTGTAGAAAAGTCTAACCTGTATGCATTTTATGTATAATTTAAGATACAAAAGTGTAAAATGTAATCCCCGGAAGCAAATAAATCTTAATTAACTAAGACAAATATTCTTATATATCTTCCATAATTAAGAAAATATTTGATTTTCTCTGAAATAAACTGCAAATAGGTCATGGTAACGTTTTAAAACAGCCAATTAGGAGAATATGTTATTGGGTTTCCTCTAGAAAAAAACCTATTTATTTTTAAGAAGGGAACCGGGAACATTCTAATAAGTATAAATTGATCATACATTTATTATAAATTGTAACTCGCAGTTAATTTTGATATTATAACACACACAATATAATTTCATAATTTCATGTACTGCTGTTAGAAAATTCAGTTGTTCAACTGTGTTACATAATACGCAGAATGCCATGATTATCTTATATTGTACGATTGATCATTGTTTACCGTGTGAAGCATTACCGCTAAATACTATCGATTAATTGTAAATGTTTTTTGTTTAATATTCAACTATTGTAAATAATTAAATTCGTTGTGACATAAAAGTGCATATAAATATAATAAAGTGGTGAACGATTGCTTTTATGTATGATTACCTTGCCGCAAAATCATGAATGATTCATTTGGCACTTCAATGCATGCATTTCGACTGTGCATTCAATTAACTTATTTTATTCGTCAAAGGTTAAGAATTTTTAAATTATAATACATGAAGAAGAACCTTGTCGCATGTGTACATTTGCAAAATAATAAACTTATGATTAACTTTTTATTTAACCCAAACCATAAAATAACCTACAATGGGTAGTAATAAAGAAAACAAGGACAATACAATAAAATGCATGTTGACCGGTTCAGAAACATCATTAGATAACTTAGTGTGCATTGTGTTGGTTTGGACATCGTATACATTATCAATTGAAGAGATGATTAAAGAAAAAATGTTGCAGACAGGTCAAATTAAAGGGGACCGTGCCAAACTGATCCGTAAGAAAACAAACACTAAGAACTGCACACACAAACACAACAGAACAACAAGAAGTAACAGATATTCATAATATAGTATTTGTTTTAAGTCTAAAAAATTGCAGAAAACAAATGTTTGTTTTCATATTTCACAATGGCAAATACTCGTTTGTGCAAGAAGCAGAGACTTAAAATTCCATGACAACTGCAACTTACTTTTATACTGAAAAAGTCTTGCAAATTCAGCGGTCCAATATCGTGTATGCTAATTTTACGTAACGATGCTTTCTGTTATAATCGCGTGAAATAAAATTAAATAAAGAGTTGTTGCAAGTAAGTGCTAAATATCATTTTTTTGTATTGATTTAAATCCTTGTACCCAAACAACATCTTACATTGAAATTCATGTTACTATCAGTTTAAACATTGTTTGCAATGCAGTACTTTATTGAAAAAATAATAAACGAAGATGTTGATGTATTATAGATCTTATATAATTAGCCATTTACATGTCCATTTGTAAACTACTGTAACGCCACAATGGTCATATTATTACGCTTTCTCTTGTACACCTACTTCCGTTTGTTGGCCACATTGTATATATTTATTAGATTTGCTTATTAGATATTTAGATCGTTTCGGTTCCGAAATAGATACGAGTACTGATTAGGCATTCTTGCATATGGGGCAAAGATTGTCGAGTAACCGCCTACGCTGCACTACGCCTTCGGGATGGATTTTCCCATCCAAACCAGGAACACATGACAGATACTTATAATCTATTTTATTTTCCCAAAGATAACGGTGCAGGTTATTGTGACCGATATAATTATAATGTATCGAATGACATATCATGAATATTTTAAGATTACTCCTACACGATTCAAGTACTTACAGTTTAAAGTGTTTAAGCCTAATTGTAATGAAAAATCATTATATTTGAAATCTGAACATTCATTTATGTTGATTTCAATTCAGACCCAAATAAGACTCAATGTCAGGTCACATAAGCCGTGGTTAGCCGCTTCGTGGTTTGACCGTAGTCAACAGCAGCAGCCCGAACTTAGAAGATCGTAGATAACCGCAGTTAAAATTAGTAAAGAGAGTGATTGGGACGAGTGATTTGCCCGTACAAGAAAAGCAACAATACGACTTGGCATTGCTCGAATCAATTTAAAGGTTTACTATGACTAAATTAACAAACTGTTTCTAATGTTGAAAAGACTTAAGTTGATCGTGCTTAGGAACCTACCATTTACTTGCAAAAGCTAATTCTTAAATTTCATATTAACAAAACATTTCTTTCAAATATTTAGACATCAAGTGAGTCGAACAAGAGATATACAAATGTAAATAAAAGACCGTATGTTCTGGCTACTACACACAATAACAAAAATACTTGTTGACTAATTTGTGTACGATGTCTGTCGATGATATCTATTCCTAACACGACTCGATGATTAGTTTCCATATAATTCCTTCCTACCACCCTAGAGGGTTCTTATTGCCCGCACATGTCATACATAGGCCTATGAATTGCATACAACAGTGTAGCGGACCAAAATACAGATTACTAGACAATTTAGTTCAGCCTTGAACCAGAATTAGGATAAGATGTGGAGACGCCACATATGTTGTACGTTTGTATTTCATTATATTCGTATATGAATATGTTGTAACACAAATCAAAACTTCCATGCTTTTTCGATTGTTGTTTACGGGTATATGAGTTGCAACTTTACACATTGTATTATGCCATTACTCTGCTTGGTAAAGGTTTTTGATGTGGAAAAAGTGATTAAAGCATGAAACTTGGCATGATTGATCTACAAGCCATACTGATCACAAAACAAAGAGGAGACAATCATGAGAGGCCCTGTGTTCCGAAATAATGAGGCCCTTGTGAGGCCCCTATTTATCATTATAAATAGCATAATAAACTGGATCTTTAACGATTTCTTTATGGAATAATTAGTTTATTGGGTGTGAAAAGGCTACAAAAGCAATAATAGAATAAGGATAACAAAACAAAGAGGAGACAATCATGAGAGGCCCTGTGTTCCGAAAAAATGAGGCCCTTGCGAGGCCCCATTTATCATTATAAATTGCATAATAAATTGGATCTTGAACGATTTCTTTATGGAATAATTAGTTTATTGGGTGTGAAAAGGCTACAAAAGCAATAATAGAATAAGGATAACAAAACTAAAAGGAGACAATCATGAGAGGCCCTGTGTTCCGAAAAAATGAGGCCCTTGTGAGGCCCCTTTTTATCATTATAAATTGCATAATAAACTGGATCTTCAGCGATTTTTTTATGGAATAGTTAATTTATTGGGTGTAAAATATATTCATATATAATACAACATAAATAATAGAAAAGGGGTTACAATTTACTCTAAAAATCCAATGTGAGGCCAAACTGAGGATGTAAAACTATATTAACTCGTGTAGGTGGTTTATATATTACCATTAGTATTTCCTGCTGCATCTTAGTTCATTAATATGTGATGCTTTTTCATTTTTTATATACGTCTACGCCCAGTTTTATAAAATTTTAGTTTCAAACCATTAAATTGGAAGCCGACAAGTCATTTGTGTCAATGAGGCCCAGAGAGGCTCAATGAAATGTATTCGTTTACATTTTTACCATGAGTTTTTGTGAACCAAATATAAAAAAGAATCTTTCTATTGACTTTCCGAAACAAATTGTAATTTAATTATTGAATAATTAATAACCAATTAAATGGAAAAATGATGAAGGTGATGATAATGATGATTACAATAATAATAATAATA
>Ga0224511_10000236_pt1 | contig 23072 bp, 8 predicted proteins | sample SF_May12_sed_USG_2_FD_169988 | JGI IMG/M metagenome (GOLD analysis project Ga0224511, IMG submission 169988) | Sediment microbial communities from San Francisco Bay, California, United States - SF_May12_sed_USGS_8_1 | ecosystem: Environmental > Aquatic > Marine > Sediment | place: USA...
GCATAAGTAGGTCTCGGGTTTAAAAATAGGTCTTCAAAAGTCAATTTTCAAAAATCTTCTTGTCTGAAACTACAAGGTCCAGAGCTTTCATATTTGGTATATAGCATCGTCTAGAGGTCCTCCAAAATTGTTCAAATTGTCAATTTTTCATTGAATTATATAAGGAAAACTGCAAACGACATTTTCTCTTGAACCGCTAATGGGAATTTAACCAAACTGGACAGGAATAGTCCCTTGGTGGTCCCCTACCGAAATTTTTCAAATGGTTCTGATTGGTTGCATTAGTAGGTCACGGGGTCAAAAATAGGTTTTCAAATTGCAATTTTCAAAGTTGTTCAAATTTTGCCCCTTGGGCCAAAATTGACCCCGCCCCGGGATCACAAGTTTACATTGAATTATATAAGGAAAACTGCAAACGACTTCTTCTCTTGAGCCGCTAATGGGAATTTGAACAAACTGGACAGGAATGGTTCCTGGGAAATTGTTTAAATGGTTTTAATTGGTTGCATAATTAGGTGACAGGGTCAAAATATCGGTTTTCAAAGTGCAACTTTCAAAAGTCTTCTTGTCTGAAACTACAAGGCCCAGACCTTTCATATTTGGTATATAGCATTATCTAGAGGTCCTCTACCAAAGTTGTTCAAATTATGCCCCTGGGGTTAAAATTGAACTTGACCCGGGGGTCACAATTTTACATTGAATTATATAAGGAAAACTTCCAACGACTTCTTCTCTTGAATCCCTAATAGGAATTTGACAAAACTCAGCAGGAATGATCCCTGGGTGGTCCCCTACCAAAATTATTCAAATGGTTCTGATTGGTTGCATAAGTAGGTCACGGATAAGAATTAGATTCTCAAAATGCAATTTTCAATAATCTTTCTGTCTGAAACTACAAGGCCCAGAGCTTTCATATTTGATGTATAACATCATCTAGAGGTCCAATATCAATATTTGGTGGACAACATTAGTAGTCCTCTGAAAATGGCTTCACTGTGACCTTTGACCTTTTCCTCAGGTGAGCGACCCAGGGCCCTTTCGGCTCTCTTGTTTTCATACAAGTATACGCCAGTCATTCAAGCTGTTGCGTACACGATTTGAATAGAAATATAGGTAGAATAGCACTTTAACCCCGCCCTAGATTGAACAAAACATGTGATGAGGTCTGAGCCACAGCAGCACACATATTCAATGCTATCCAATAAACAATACGTTTGTATGCGAAACAAGCAAAATGCCTTTAAAAACCCGAGTCGCTTCGGACAATATTGTATGCCAAGTGATATACAGCGTTAGTGAGGGGATGAGACGAAACAACAGCAATATAACGGAAAGATGAATATTCTTCTGCGTTTATACACAACACTTCTTTCCTTGCGTTGAATTTATTTTATTTTAGTACGTGTATTTAAAAATATAACCAACTGACCGACATGTGTTGATGTATCTGTTTAATATCCACGTATCCTTCATAAGATGAGATATGGACGCGATATTTTGTAAAATATGATGAGGTTTAATACGTTTAGGCCGAAAGCAACCAACAACGCTCAGTGATCAAAAGATACAAGAAGACATTGAGTTTGCAAAACAGGTATGCATTATGTAAAAACAAAATCAAGACGGTGTGATAACTGATTAGAAGTTATAGTACCAAAATAGGGAGGACATTCAGCGTGGCAATTAGTAAGTGGAAACAGAATGATGTATGCAAATTAGTAAAACCAAGTTTGTAAAGTACCATGCAATGGTGAAAGAATGTGTTAAATGGTTTAGGGGGAATCAATTTTAAAATTTAAAGTTTATAAATTGGAGACATATATAATGCTGCGACATAAGTATTGAAAACTATTGTGTATATTATTGTACTGTATAGATAGAAACAGAATTCGATGCCTCTTTATGTGTGTCCATACATAAATTTTATCAATGATGTACATATTAAACACAACCCATTCTTCCTCTTATTACCAAACGAACGTAGCATATAGAAAGATTATTCCAGCCTTTTTTCTTCATATCTTTTAAACATGTATATGTGCTTGATAACATAACAATTGTTATATGTAACGTTGCATCTTTCATTACCACTGATGAACCGCTTCAATAAAATCGAGGCTGCTTTTTTCCCGTGCAAGCTTTGCTTCCTAGGGGGCTTTCCGTTTTATCATTTTAATTTTAATGCAGCATTTGATAAAAGGTTATGTCAACGTAAACAATGAAATCACGCAAAACACGTATTTTAGATAGCAACAAAAATCCGACATGTAGCTGTTTTTCCCGATAACCATTTTTGACGTTGCTTGATTAAACTTAGGTTTCCATACTTTGCCATTGTTTACTTTGCACAGAGAGACGTATTGAATGTAGAGATTGACTGTAATATCAGGATATAATGCTAGAGTATTCGAACAATGTATTCTGTGACATTTATTACTCATTTGAACGTGTTAGATATTCGCCAATCGGTGATATAGCTGCGCACAATCAAGAAAATCCACGTTTTGACATAGGAATCTCAAATTGGACTCTAAATAACAATTATCTTGCTCACGATTTCTATCGTCTTTGTCACCTTGAACCCTCGGTATAACGTCGATTAGTGCAAGTATATTTATGCGCATTTCGCATTACACGATAACAATAACAATTGCTTTTTCATTATGCATCTTGCGCATTTCGCAAAACGCTATATTAGCTTTTTGTAATTAGCTTGTAAAAAGCAAATTAGCTACTGTAACAGAGATTTTGTGCATTTCAACAGTTTGTGGAAACTTGAATGTACATGCACTTTCCTAATCATCTACGTTTTGTGCGTGCCTTCTAGGTCGACGCCCGGTATACATATGTACACTCCAAACTAATCACTTTAATGGTTAAGCAAACGCAATCACTACACCATGTTGTCAAGTCAGCAACATATTTGCTTCATTTTTAAGGTCCATTTATTAATCATGCAACTGTCAAATGTCACTTATTTTATGCGTTGCATGTTTACTTACAGTGACACAATGCAATGTAATATCAAAATAAGCAGATTTGGGGAAATTTATAAGATGTCAATCCGACAGACTTAAAGGCATTGTGTGTGGAAACAACTAACATCAAGCGTTCGCTGATTGCAATGCGAAGTTTCATCAGTGTCGTCACTTGTTGATCAACAGCTCTTTAATGGTGTAACTGTGTATATAACCACTTTTTTGATTTCTAAGAACATTAACGAAATAATTAACACTGTATATCAACCAAATACTAGTTTTATTAATATTTTGATGGGCTTGTTTAGGTCATGCATTAAACTCGACACGAATTGCCACATGCATTCGGTGTAAGAATTTATACACGTTCATGTTAAGATATATTTTACTATTTTTCAGTAAATGCTAAAACAGCAGCTATGACACACACTCGATTAACATTATAAGACAATTGTCGTTTATGTGTAACCCAAAAATACCAGGGTTATTCCTAATTAGATTGCATGGAAAAAATGAGACAATAAACATAATACGATTTCGTACAAAAAGACGTCTATGTAAAACACAATGGCCGTTAATGGCTGGACAGGCACCATATAACCCAGAACATAAAATCTGATAACGGCTATAAGAAAAAATAACAGCTCTGACCAGACAATCGTTTCTGTTATTACAGAGATTACAGAAACAGACGCAAAATGCAAAAAAACATACTACATACCTTATGTACATGAAGCCTACCGTAATGTGTGCGTGTTTGTGAAGTTGTTTTATTTTGTTTCAACAAGAAGTATGTGGTTCCGTATAATTAATGGCGGGATTACATGTATTTTCATTCTGTTCTGGCTACAAGTTCAATATTTAACATAACTAGGTAGCATAATTAGTACATCAATGTAGCACGGTATACAACTAACAGAAAAGGATTTAAAGATATTGCTAAAGTTTATTTGTATTTTAACTGTGAAAACATGTTTCCGGTTTCGCGTTGTTTTAAGGTAAGTACATCAATTAAAATACTTACTAAAAGCGCAATACTAAAACCATCACAATAAGGTATATAGTTGTGTGACACATTACTTATTACATTTAATCGGTATGACGTCTTATTACTGACGTCGCATTCGATTGATTATGCGTCAAAAATCAATGACACAGAGCACGGCTTACATTCTTTATACGCTAATATACATAGTGTGATACATCTTGGGAAATGTAGTAAGATTGTTGAGACTTCGCTAATTGTGCAAATGCAATAACACGTCTTACAATGCCTAATCGGACTTCGCATGGGTAAATACCAAAGGGAAACTACGTTCGATTTCCTTTGTATTCGTGTCCCAGTCTGAACCACTTTTAACACTTTTTGTAGGCCGGTGAAACTTAATAACTTAAATACCACATAATTTGATGCGTGATTTTGACGTCATTTTACTTAGTGACGTCATTTCGTCAATTGGACCCAAAATCTCAGACATTGACATATATAACAACAACATATTCCATGATTAATTGAAATGTTAATTACCAAAGAAAAAAAGACTCAATTGCTTGGATATCTGTTTCAACATAATGTGTTAATTAAACACGCTTTCTACATTGTATAACACGTGTTTTACATTGGTAATGGTAAGCGGTTCTTTTAATAAGAGTAAATTACAAAACTAGAACACCGTATAAAAGCCGCAGTCAATCATCACAACAAGAATCGCAGAAAAAAATACCAAAAACATTAAACATAAACTTATTGTGGAAAGTACGTGCATGTGTGTTTTTAATTCGTGTTATATATTTGAAGATTTACGAAAATCTTAGTGAACAAAGTTAACGATTTCAAGTACCGTGCCTGCCGTATGAAAACGCCTCTGGGGTGCCAATATTTTAGATAAAATGTTAATTAAAAAAAGATAAAATGCTGTCGTAAATTTATTTTAAAATGCTACACGTATACAGTTAAATCAGATTCATAGTGAACGAATCTTGAATCCATTTGCACAATCGTATAGTCCAAGTTCATTTAGTTAAATTGGTGAAGGATAATAATATTAAAACACCATTGCAAGTCGACTATGATGTGACGTAAGGTATTCGTTGGCTCATATCCGCTGGGGACAAACACGTCTTTTGGTCTATAATAAAATACTGCGACGTGTCAAATTATTAAATATGTATGCTTTCTACGTAGTAAACACTGTTTGATTTATTATATTTTATAAGTTTCATTATTTTACTTTGTTGATTTTTGTAAACGCGTGACGCACCATTGGGCGCAAGATTATAACGAATTGAAGAAAGAAAACAACAATCACTAATACAGTTGGCATTATACTTTGACACTATTTTTGTTGTTTTAATACATGCAGCTGGATTGCCGTTCTATTCTTTTCAACAACGTATACAATTTATTTATGTATAGAGTTTACATTAAAACTATAAATCGTACAATTTTGTTTGAGATTAATTGTGTGTGGTGGTAATGTTTATATACATAGAAGATGTCTTTAAAAAATTTAGGCAGTGACATGGTTTGGGGAACTGTGACAAAATGGTCCACACAAACAGATAACACGATCAGACAATTCGCAACCATGGAATACGACACAATTTATATTTCAGTAAAAAATATTGTTTTCAAGAAGTACGCCCAATGTGTATCATTTGTGGGGTCGGGCAGTCAACACGTATTGGACATGTTTATAGAATAAAATGCACTATATTATGTTATTGAATCGATTATTTAAAAACTTTCTATTAAAACAGCATATGTATGTTAATACAAATTAAAATAATGTTCAAAGAATGAATGTTGTAAACAATGTAGACATGCCAAGTTTAAGGGGGCCATGACAAAATGGCCTATCGGACTTGATGCAGATTGGGTATAGACAGCGACAACGACTATTCAATCATCGTATATCAGGTTGGTCCATTATTCAGGTCCTATAAACAATGTTGTGTCTAGCATGATGTATCTTTATTACTTAATGATATAAAAGTGCTGCGAAACGACCCCAATAATTATTCACTTTGAGAAAAATAATTAATATATTTCTCCCTTGCAATAAACATTATACAACAATCACAGAAAGAGGTAAGTTTAGGTGTAAAACAAATCTAGAAGTAGATATATGATATTTCAGTTTCGCGTGTTCGATATGCAAATGTGTATTTAAAATATAAGTTTCGTAAACTTAAAACAAGAAGGCCCACAAGGCCCTAGGTCGCTCACATGAGAAAAAGGTCAAGGAGCTATTTACAGAGGACCACTAATGTAGTCCCCCAAATATTGGTAGAGGACCTCTTGATGATGTTATATACCAAATATTAAACATCAGGGCCTTGTAGTTTCGGACAAGAAGATTTTTGAAAATTGCATTTTAAAAACCTATTTTTTGACCCCGTGACCTACTTATGCAACCAATCAGAACCATTTGAACAATTTCTGTAGGAGACCACCAAGGGACCATTCCTGTTGAGTTTGGTCAAATTACCATTAGCGATTCAAGAGAAGATTTCGTTTGAACTTTTCCTTATATAATTTAATGTAAAATTGTGACCCCCGGAGCGGGGTCGATTTTAACGCCAGGGGCATAATTTGAACAACTTTGGTAGAGGACCTCTAGATGATGCTACATGTATATACCAAATATGAAAACTCTGGGCCTTGTAGTTTAATACAAGAAGATTTTTGAAAATTGCATTTTGAAAACCTATTTTTTGACCCCGTGACCTACTTATGCAACCAACTTGAACCATTTGAACAATTTTGGTAGAGGACCACCCAGGGACCCTTCCTGTTGAGTTTGGTTTAATTCCCATTAGTGGTTCAAGATAATAAGTCATTTGAAGTTTTCCTTAAATAATTCAATGTAAAACTGTGAACCCCGGGCGGGGTTCAATTTTGACCCCAGGGGCATAATTTGAAAACATTTGGTAAAGGACCTCTAGATAATGTTATATACCAACTATAAAAGCTATGGACCTTGCAGTTTTAGAGGAGAAGAGTTTTGAAAATTGCCTTTTTTTGTAAACCTATTTTTTGACCCCGTGACCTACATATGCAACCAATCAGAACCATTTGAACAATCTTGGTAGGAGACCATGCAGGGACCATTCCTGTTGAGTTTGGTCAAATTACCATAAGCGATTCAAATTACCAATAAGCGGTTTCAGAGGAGAAGATGTTTAAGTAAAAAAAGTTGACGGATGACGCACGACGACGGACGACGGACAAATGCCGGTCACAATAGCTCACTGAGCTAAGAAATGAAGTTCGTCATATCATTAACAATTATGTTTTTAATATTTAAATGCATGTTGTGGTATGCCAATCAATAAATCAAAATTCATAAAGGCACGGAAATTAAAATATATAGCCTAATAATAATAATAATATAGTGTAATATCTCTTTATAACCGCCACAATTTGTTTGAAAGCAAAGCAATTTTTACAGTTTTTTTTCTGCAGTTCCCTTTGTACTCAGTTCAATATGATTGTTATGAAGCCTCCAGAACACAGTTTGGGCATGAAAATGGAAACAAAGTATCTAAAAAAATCTAAATAGCTGCGTGCTAAAGCATAAACCTTAGTTACTATGTGCTAGCATTGAAAATAATTTGTGCACAAACCAGGACGTGTTCCATTACACCTTTCAAATTAAGGGGAAATCCTTTTTCTGTCCCATGGTTTTCAGTTTAAATGCATTTTGCATAAATTTACATATGTTGTCAATATTTAAAGAGTCAGACATTCAACATCAAAATACGTCACTGAGACTCATGTCTAAATTATATATTTATATACGTACTTTCCAACCCACACTTCTTTGCTCTAGATAGTCCCTTAAATTGTGTAGCATTGTTTCCGACATCAAAATGACATAACATAAACGTTAAAGATACATTTACATGTATCCAGGTACGCCATATTTACACGCAGAAGGAGTGAGTGTAGATAGCATAGACACAAAGATCACTTTCGTTCAAAGTTGAAAACTACGATTAAACGGCTATTAATTTAAATATGTTAATAGATTATCAAAATACAACCTGAGTAGCAATGTGTCCAAACCGTAGTTACATAAAAGCTATTAAAACTGCAATGAAAATATCTCTTTAAATGTTAGCCGTATGTTTTCACTTCCCAATCAGTAATTTATATCGACATCATGTCTTCAATTTATTAAACAGTCCGTTGCTGATGATGTTGTTTTGTGATTGCGCGCATAAAGTGGTTAAAAAAAGAAATATTTATTTGTGTCAAAACATTCATCTCATTTTCCAAGAACGAGATCACCACATTGATTTTCCCAAACTATTTGCATTCGCTTGGAATGAGAAAGTTGAACATAGTTTCAGTGAAGCAGCAAAATTATTACACGCGAAAACTTAATAAAAAAAAACTCTTGTTGAACATTTACTATGCAACGATCATTATATAATTTAGACTGGCGTGAGAATGCAACCATCAGTTTTATTTTCATTACTGTGTACATCTGAAGAACATACAATACAAAAATGTTATTATTAAATATTATTAAGCTTGTGTTTTAAAGTTAAAGCAGTGTAGGTAAACATACTTTAACGTGGGTGTAAAACAATTGCAAACATAATGACAATATGAATTATTACAACTCAGTAATTATTCATTAAATAGGCCCTACGATATTTGATGACTTGTTATACAATTAACGAACCACTTGTGCTATATTTGACGTTGCGGTATACCGAATTATGGCGAATAATTTTTTGCAATGAATAATGCGAGGGGCGTTTCGGGAAGTATATGGACCTTTGCTGTATTTGTGTTCTTAATGGTTCTTTTGTGTGCATATTTTACACAAGTAAACTTTTGTGGCGATTTATTTCCGTTTGTATGAGGACTGTATTTTGTTCTTTGTTTTATCACCACATTAGAGTATAATTTATAATAATAAACTGATAAAACACATCCAAGTTTCTCTTTATTTAATAAACTAAAATATATACATAGAAAGTAATCCAATCATGACAATATTGTAGAAGTAGTATCCTAACAGTATAACAGTTTAAAACGAACAGTAAAGCTATTGGAAATGCGACGAACTTATATATATCAGTGGCTCCGGTTATGAATATGTATGAGGTAAGTGTTCGTAATTCAGTTCAACGGAGAAGCACTGACCGGAGCCAAGGTGACCGGAGTCTTTTTTGTCCATTTAGTAGGTTAGCTTGTTAAAATTTAAGGTAAACAATACGATAACAACATATCGTATCAATACAATTGTACAATATTCGCGTTATTCGCGACAACTTTCATTTGTGATACATATGTGGTATAAATAAAATACAAACTAAACCATTGTTAGAAACCACATGATGCATACCCGTAGTTTTTGTACCGGTCATTTTGTCATGATTCCCTTACACTTGACATATCGACATTGTTCACAACATTCTTTCTTTGAACATCTCTTAAATTTTTACTGTAACGACATGCAATTCAACATACAGACAAACACATGAAACACATTATCGGTACACTAGACCCCTTTAAACAATGTATTGCTTATATATCTAATGATTTGTTTATGTGTGTTTGTTTTTGCAGCTGTTGTTTATCTAACTGTAATACTTTGAAATCAGAAATATTCGTGGTTGTCTGTTTTTGCGCACCGGCGATATCTCGTGTTGATACAGTGCAAACTGTTCACAGGTTTATCATGTAAAACAATCTGGAAAATGCGCATATATAAGACCGCCCGAATATTAAGGAATGTGCGCACAATTGCTACAACGCGACATTTATTTTTACTTTACTGTAGACAATTAACAATTATAGACTGGGCACCGAGCCAACCGAGCAATGCTGGATGGAACGAAGACTGCGGTTCTATTAACTTTGGAGAGGGTTTCCACTGGAACGACGTTCACTGTTTACTCTATTTATATTACCCAATTTGCGAGACAGAGTAAGTGAAATTATGTTCCATTTTTAGCTCACCTGAGCACAAAGTACTCAATTGATCAATTGGGACCGGTCGTCGTCGTCGTACGTCGTTCTTCGTCCATCAGCAGTTTGCTAATTGCATTTTGATAATTTTTTACAGGAATGATCCATGTGTAATCACCTATCTAAGTTGATTAAACGGTTTCGTTTGATTGCACGTATTGAAATTCCATTTTCCGAAATCTTTTTGCTGATAGCACATGGTCCAGACCTTTCATTAGGTGTCATAATTTTACATTCAATTTTGTAGAAAAATCTTAACGCAATTTTTTTCCTAATTCTAATCATGGACTTTTTATTGGGCGACCCTTGAGCAAATTTTTATAATTTGTTCCAGTCTGTTGAATGAGTCGGTTACATGGGTCAGAAAAAAGGTATCCAAGTGCAATTGTTTAAAAAGACTTCTCGTATAAAACTACAGGGGTCAAATTATACATATTTAGCTAATATTATCTAAACGTATCCAAACGGTATACTAAGATTATTCAAGTTATGCCCTTGAGGTCATTAATCACTTAGATCTATCGGTTACACGTTTGTATTTAATAAAAAGGAATATGTTAATGTCTTTTGCTACTAAACTAGTTGGTACTATTAAAACAAACTGCACTAGAATGATTGTTAAACTTTCAGTATTATTAGGCCAAAGGAACTAAGGTGAGCGACCAAGGTCACTTAGGGTCCCTTTGTTAAGATTGGTTTTACTTTCCAATTTGCTTATTATATTAAGTTAAATGCTTGAGTTTGAATAAGTTAGGAAAGGATTAAACATACTGTATATCTTCGTAACATAATATCATTATAAATTCTTAAGTTTTTATAAACAAAATGTATAAATAATGTAGTCAACAAAACCTTAATGCCGTGTAAAAAGTATACATTGTAATGTTTTGTGATTAATTGGTTACATAAGGGATGTCACATATATTCCAAATAAAATTTCAGTTGTTTGATACAATGCAAAAGTAACATGTGCACAATATACATTTAGCTGCTCAGTTCATTCGGTATAAAACATTGACTTAATTTATTGTAGTAACCACTGATTGCGAGGAACACATATTAAAAATTAATTGATATAAACAACGTGTTATTAAACAGTGTAAATAAAACATTAGGGCCTTTAATGAAGTGCACACTTTCTTTTAGCGTCGGTATTTACGGAAAAAAGTTGAATCTCAATGCTACATCATGTGTAATGGATAAAATGTAATTTTAGCAGTTGTGTTAATTACAAGCGAACATTTCAGTTTTTTTATATATTGTGTTAAAATATTTTTACGGCTTTCCATTTTCTTTGCAGGGGACAGATTGATGGGGTTGTTGTTGGATAATTTATTTTGTTTGATCAAAATAAAGATATGCTGAAAAGAGTATTGTTGTTTCTCTAGAACAAGCTAACTAAGCACTCTGCGTTGGGAAACATTTTACTAATCGTTGCATTTTAGATATAGAAACTATTCGCTGTTGTGTACAGAGTCTTTTAAATAAATATGAACTTGATACAAAATAATAGGTATATGTTTTCATATATGAATACAAATCTACACATTCTGTAAAGTAAATAACAAACTTACAAAAGACTAGTCTGAGTAAATTTCTCAGCAATGGAAAAACGTTCACTGGGGAGAGAATTTTATACGTAGGAAAGTGCATGTTCTCCGCCGTGTGCAGTGTCGTTCAAATTATATTCACGTACTCGTGCATTGCCACGGGTGTATTTTTCAGATATAAACCGCACATCTGCAACTAATAACTTATGTGCATTCTGTTTACGAGTTTTAACATAATTTTGCTATATAATATTTGCGATATTGTCTGTATCCAAGTATTCAAAATGACTTCGATTAAAACGTGTAAAAATGATCACAATTGTCATCATGATAGATCTTAGCTGACTGACAGTATTACCAACACTCACGAAAGGAATCAGTAAAACATAGTTGACGATAAACGTTTTTCTGTGTACATGTACATTTATTTAATAAGAGGTAGTTCGTCATTAAAGATTTTTTGTCTAAATTCAGGACGGAGTGCAAACAATTTGTTTCATACAAGTGTAGGCCAGTCATTCAAGCTGTTGCGTACACGATTTAAATAGAAATATAGGTAGAATAGAACTTTAACCCCGACCTAGATTGAACACAAACAAAACGTTTTTGTGATGAGGTCTGAGCCAAAGCAGCACACATATTCAATGCTTTCGAGTAAACAATACGCTTGTATGCAAAACAAGTAAAATGCCTTTAAAACCCGATTCGCTTCGGTCAATATTCTATACCAAGTGATATACAGCGTTAGTGAGGGGATGAGAAGAAACAAAACTAATATAACGGAAAGATTTATATTCTTCTGCGTTTATACACAACACTTCTTTCCTTGCGTTCAATTTTTATTTTATTTTAGTACGTGTATTATTATAAAATATAAAGAACTGACCGACATGTGTTGCTGTATCTTTTTAATACCCATGTATCCTTCATAAAATGAGATATGAACGCGATATTTTGTATAATATGATGAGGATTAATACGTTTAGGCCGAAAGCAACCAACAGCGCTCAGTGATCAACAGATACAAGAAGACATAGAGTTTGCAAAACAGGTATGCGTTATGTAAAAACAAAATCAAGACGGTGCGATAACTGATTAGAAGTTATAGTACCAAAATAGGGAGGACATTCAGCGTGACAATAAGTACGTGGAACAGAAGGATGTATGCAAATTAGTAAAACCAGGTTTGTAAATTACAATGCAATGGTGCAAGAATGTGTTAAATGATTTGGGGGAATCAATTTAAAAATAGTTTATAAATTGGGGACATACATATTGCTGCGACATAAGTATTCAACACTATTATGTATATTATTGTCCTGTATAGATAGAAACAGAATTAGATGCCTCTTTCTGTGTGTCCATACATAAGTTTTATCAATGATGTACAGATTAAAAACAACCAATTCTCCGTCTTAAAAACAAACGAACGTAGCATATAGAAAGATTATTCTAGCCTATTTTCTTCATCCCTGTTAAACATGTATATGCGCTTGATAACATAACACTTGTTATACGTAACGTTGCATCTTTCATTACCACTGATGAACAGCTTCAATAAAACCGAGGCTGCTTTTTTCCCGTGCATGCTATGCTTCCTGGTGGAGGAGGGGGGGGGGCGTTCAGTTTTATCATTTTAATTTTAATGCAACATTTGATAAAAGGTTATGTCGTCGTAAACAAAGAAATCACACAAAACACGTATTTTAGAAAGCAACAAAAATCCGACATGTATCCGTTTTTCACGATAACCATTTTTGACGTTGCTTGATTTAACTTAGGTTTCTATACTTTGCCATTGTTTACTTTACACAAAGAGATGTATAGAATGTAGAGATTGACTGTAATATCAGAATATACTGTTAGAGTATTCGAACAATGTATTCTGTGACATTTATAACTCATTTGAACGTGTTAACTATTCGCCAATCGTTGATTTAGCTGAGTGCAATCAAGAAAATCCACCTTTTGACATAGGAATCTCAAATTGGACTCTAATTAACAATTATCTTGCTCACGATCTTCTTTGTCACCTTGAACCCTCGGTATGACGTCGATATTGTAAGTATATTTATGCGCATTTCGCATGTCGGAGCAAAATGTTAAATGTGTGCCCACGTCTAAAACATATATATTACACGATAACAATAACAATTGCTTTTGCATTATGCTTCTTGTGCATATCGCAAAACGCTATATTAGCTTTTTTGTAATTAGCTTGTAAAAAGCAAATTAGCTACTGTAACAGAGATTTTGTGCATTTCAACAGTTTGTGGAAACTTAAATTTACATGCTCTTTCCTAATCATCCACGTTTTGTGCCTTGTAGGTCAACGCCCGTTATACACTCCAAACTAATCACTTTAATGGTTAAGCAAACGCAATCACTACACCATGTTGTCAAGTCGGCAACATATTTGCTTCATTTTTTAAGGTCCATTTATTAATCATGCAACTGTCAAATGTCACTTATTTTATGCGTTGCATGTTTACAAACATTGACACAATGCAATGTAATATCAAAATAAGCAGATTTAGGGAAATTTATAAGATGTCAATCCGACAGACTTAAAGGCATGGTGTGTGGAAACAACTAACATCAAGCGTTCGTTGATTGCAATGCGAAGTTTCATCTGTGTCGTAACTTGTTGATCAACAGCTCCTTAATGGTGTAACTGTGTATATAAACACTTTTTTGATTTCTAATAAAATTAACGAAATAATTAAACACTGTATATCAACCAAATACTAGTTTTTTATATTTTAATTAGCTTGTTTAGGTCATGCATTAAACTCGACACGAATTGCCACATGCAATGTAAGAATTTATACACGTTCATGTTAAGATATATATTTTACGATTTTTAGTAAATGCTAAAAAAAACAGCTATAACACACACTAGATTATCATCATAAGACAATTGTCGTTTATGTGTAATACAAAAATACCAGGGTTATTCCTAATTAGATTGCATGGAAAAAATGAGACAATAAACATAATACGATTTCGTACAAAAAGACGTCTATGTAAAACACAAGGGCCGATAATGGATGGACAGGCACCATATAACCCAAAACATAAAATCTGTTTACGGCTATAAGAAAACATTACAGCTCTGAGCAGACAATCGTTTTTGTAATTACACGAATAACGTAGAGATAACAGAAACAGGCGCATAAATGCAAAAACTATACGACATACCATATGTATTTGAAGCCTATCGTAATGTGTGAGTGTTTCTGTAGTGGTTTTACTTTGTTTCAATAAGAAGTTTGTGGTACAGTTTGATTGATGGCGTGACTACATGTATCTTCATTCTTTTCGGCATCAAGCCCTATATGTCACATATGTAGCACATCTGGCGCGTAAATGTAGCACGGTATACAGAGAGCAGAATACGATTTTAAAACATTCCTGAAGTTTATTTTTTTGCGATGAAAACATAGTTCCCGTTCCGTTGGTATTCGTTGATTTAAGATCAGTACATCTATTAAAAAGCACTTACTAAAACACAATACAATAACCATCAGACTAATGTACTGTAAGTCAATTGCTAAGCATTTGAGCACAACTTGTGTGACAAGTTCTTATGAATCGTCTTGGCGTCTCATTACTGAGATTGCATTAGATTGGTTATACTAGTACATCAAGTTTCAATGAGACAGAGCATATATTTTCTTACCTTTCTTTATATGCTAATAATGATATTGTGATACTTGTCGGGAAATTTACTACGATTGTAGAGACATATATAAACATATATGCAAATGCAATAAACACTTCTTACGAGCCTAGTTCGACTGCGCATTGGTTAATACCTAGAGCAAATTAAACGTTCGACTTCATTTGTATATATAAACAAAATACTCCATGATTTGTTAAAATGTAATTTTCCACAGACAGAAAGACACAGTTCCGTAGAGGTCTGTTTAAACAATGTGTTGATTAAGCACGCTTTCTTTAACATATGTTTTACATTGATAAGAGTGAAATACAAAACTGGCATTTCATACAAAAACCGCAGTCCGTCAGCACAACCAGAAACATATCTAGGGACAAAGACATTTAACATGTAATGATTGGGGAAATATATTGTATGCGTGTATTTGATTCGTATTAGATATTTGAGGATATTCGAAACTCTTAGCGAACAAAGTTAACGATTTCAAGTACCGTGCCTGCTATATGAAAACGTCTCTGGGGTGCCAATATTTTATATAAAATGTTAATTTAAACAAAATAGATTAAAAGCTGTCGTAAATGTATTTTAAAATGCTACACGTCTACAATTTAATCAGTTTCACAGTGAACGAATTTTAAATCCATCTGCACAAACTTATAGTCCAAGTTCAAATTTAGTTAAATTGGTGGGAGATAATATGTGACGTAAGGTATGCGTTGGGTCATATTCGCTTGGGGACACACGCGTCTTTTGTTCAATAAGAAAATACTGTGACTTGTCAAATTATTCATTTCGTATGCTGTCGACGTAGTAAACACCGCTTTTTTTTAATTTTATTTTATACATTACATTATTATACTAGCTTGATTTTTGAAAACGCTTAAGGCACAATTGGGCAAGATTATAACGAATCTAAGAAAGAAAACAACAATCACTAATACGGTTGGCATTATACTTTGACACTAGTGTGGTTTTTGTAATAGCTCGATTGCGTTCTTTTCTTTCTAACAACGTATACATATTATTTATGTATAGTGATTACATTAAAATTAAAAAAAAGACAGTAAAGTATAATTTTGTTTGGGTTTAATTTTGTGTGGTGGTAATGTTTATATACATAGAAGATGTCTTTAAAGACAAAAAGTTATGACAGTGACATGGCTTAAGGAACTGTGACAAAATGGTCCACGAAAACAGATGACACGATCAGACAATACGCAAGCATTGTACACGACATATTCAATATTTCAGTTAAAATAATGATGTTTTCAACAAGTGTTTAGTACGCCCAATGTGTATCATTTGTGGTGTCGGGCAGTCAACACGTATTGGACATGTATAGAATAAAATGCATATATTATGTAATTGAATCGATTATTTAAAAACCTTCTAGTAAAACAGCACATGTATGTTAATATAAATTAAAATCAAAATCAAAGAAAGAATGTTGTAAACAGTGTAGACATTCCAAGTTTAAGGGTGCCATGTCAAAATGACCTATCAGACTTAATGCAGATTCGGTATAGACAGCGAAAACGACTTTTCAATCATCGTATATCAGATTGGTCCGTTATTCGGGTCCTATAAACAATGTTGTGTCTACCATGATGTATCTTTATTATATATGGATATAAATCTGCTGCGAAACGACCCAAATAATAATTCACTTTGGGGAAAAGAATTAATATATTTCTTCCTTGCAATAAACAACATTATACAATAATCAAACAAAGAGGTAAGTTTAGGTGTAAAACATAATTATCTAGAAATAGATATATCATATTTCAGTTTCGCGTGTTCGATATGCAAATGTTTATTTAAAATAGAAGTTTCGTAAACTTAAAAAAAATGAAGGTCGTCCTATATCATGAACTATGATGTAAATATTTCAATGCATTTCGTGGTATGCCATTAAATGAATCCATATTCATAAAGGCACGATAATTAAAATATATAGCTTAAAGAGTATAATGTCTCTTTATGTCCGTCACAATTTGTTTGAAAGCAAATCAATTTTAACAGTTTTTTTCTGCAGTTCCCATTGTACTCAGTCGCTCAGCTCAATATGATTGTTACGAAGCCCCCAAAACACACTTTGGGCATGAAAATGGAAAGAAAATATCTCAAAAAATCTAAATAGCTGCGTGCTAAAGCATACACATTAGTTACTATGTGCTAGCATTGAAAAAAATGTGCACAAACCAGGACATTTTCCATTACACCTTTCAATATAAGGAGAAATCCTTTTTCTGTTCCATGGTTTTCAGTTTAAATGCATTTTGCATCAATTTAAATATGTTGTCATAATATTTTAAGAGTCAGACATTTAACATCACATTTCGTCACTGAGACTCATGTCTAAATTGTCTTTTTATATACGTACTTTCCAACCCACACTTCTTTGCTCTAGATAGTCTCTTAAATTGTATAGCATTATTTCCGAGATCAAAATGACATAACATAAACGGACGTTAAAATAAACATGTATCCAGGCACGCCATATTTACATGCTGAGGCAATGCGTGTAGATAGCATAGACACAAATATCACTTTTTGAAACAATCACTTTTTCGTACGGGCCATTTTGTCATGGTGCCCTTAAACTTGACATATCTACATTGTTTACAACATTCTTTGTTTCAACACCTCTTAAATTTATATTATGAAATATTGAAAATAGTATATATTTAGACGTTCAAAGTTGAAAACTACGATTAAACTGTTATTAATTTAACTATGTTAATATATTATCAAAATACAACCTGAGTAGCAATGTGTCTTAACCGTAGTTACTTAAAAGCTAGTAAAACTGCAATGAAAATCTCTCTTTAAATTTTAGCTGTATGTGTTTATACTTCCCAATCAGTAATTTATATCGACATCAGGTCTTCAATGTATTAAACAGTCCGTTGCTGATGTTGTTGTTTCTTGTGATTGCGCGCAAAAAGTTATTAAAAAAGAAATCTTTCTTTGTGTCAAAACATTAATCTCACTTTCCAAGACAGAGATCACCACATTGATTTTCCCAAACTATTTGCATTCGCTCGGAGAAAGTTAAACATAATTTCAGTGAAGCAGCAAAATGATTACACGCGAAAACTTAATAAAAAAACTCGTGCGGAACATTAACTATACAACGATCATTATTATATAATTTAGACTGGCGTGAGAATAAGTTTTATTTTCATTACTGTGAACATCTGAAGAACATGAAATACAAAAATGCAATTATCAAATATTTTTAAGCTTGTGTTTTAAAGTTAAAGCATTGTAGGTAAACATACTTTAACGTGGGTGTAAAACAATTGCAAACATAATGAAAATATGAGTTATTACAAATCAGTAATTATATATTAAATAGGCCCTACGATATTTGATGACTTGTTATAAAATTAAGGAACCACATGGCTATATTTGACGTTGCGGTATACCGAATTATGGCGAATAATTATTTGCAATAAATAATGCGAGGGGCGTTCGGGAAGTATAAGGACATTTGCTGTATTTTTGTTCTTAATGGTTCTTTTGTGTGCATATTTTACACAAGTATACTTTTGTGGCGATTATTTCCGTTCGTATGAGGACTGTATTTTGTTTTTTGTTTTTATCACCACATTGGAGTATAATTTATAATAAAACACATCCAAGTTTCTCTTGATTTAATAAACTAAATTATATACACAGAAAGTAATCCAATCATGACACTATTGTAAAAGTAGTTTCCTAACAGTATAACAGTTTAAAATGAACAGTAAAGCTATTGGAAATGCGACGAAGTTATATAATGTTAGTGGCTCAGGTTATGAATATGTATGAGGTAAGTGTTCGTAATTCAGTTCAACGGAGTCGCACTGACCGGAGCCAAGGTGACCGGAGTCTTATTTGCCCATTTAGTAGGTTAGCTTGTTAAAATTGAAGGTAAACAATACGATAACAACATATCGTATCAAATACCATTGTACAATATTCGCGTTATTCGCGACAATTTTCATTTGTGATACACATGTGGTCTAAAGAAAAATACTCTAAACAAACTCTACACTTGTATAGTTTCAATAGAAACCACACGATGCATACCCGGAGTTTTTGTACGGGTCATTTTGTCATGATTCCCTTACACTTGACATATCAACATTGTTTACAACATGTTTTCTTTGAACATCTCTTCAATTTTAATTGTAACGACATACAACATTCAAACAAACACGTGAAACACATTACCGGTACACAAGACCCCTTTAAACAATGTATTGCTTATATATCTAATAATTAGTTTATGTGTGTGTGTGCGTGTGTGTGTGTGTGTGTGTGTGTGTGTGTGTGTTTGTTTTGCAGCTGTTGTCTATCTAACTATAATACTTTGAAATAAGAAAAATTCGTGGTTATTTGCGCACCGGCGATATCTCGTGTTTGAATACACTGCAAACTGTTCACAATTTTATCATGTAAAACAATCTGGAAAAAGCGCACATGTAAGAACGCCCGAATATTAAGAAATGTGCGCACAATTGCTACCACGCGACATTTTGTTTATTTTACTGTGTAACATGTGCAAAAGATACACTTAGCTGCGAAGTTCATTCGATATAAAACATTGAATCAATTTATTGTAGTAACCACTGATTGCGACGGACACATAAAAATTAACCGTGATATGAACAATGTTTTATTAAACAGTGTACTAAGTAAAACGTTACGTGCTTTTATAAAGTGCACACTTTCTTTTAGCGTCGGCATATATGGAAAAAAGTTGAAACTCAATGCTACCTGTGTAATGAATAAATTGTTATTTTATCAGTTGTGTTAATTATAAGCACTTATTTCAGTGTTTTTATATAATGTGTTAAAATATTTTTACGGATTTGCATTTTCTTTGCAGGGGACAGATTGATGGGGTTGTTGTTGGGTAATTTAGTTTGTTTGATCAAAATAAAGATATGCTTAAAAGAGTATTGTTGATTCTCTAGAACAATCTAACTAAGCACTCTGCATTGGGAAACATTTTACTAAGCGAAGCATTTTAGATAAAGAAAATATTCGCTGCTGTATGCAGAGTCTTTAAATAGATATGAACTTTATACAAAATAATAGGTATATGTTTTCATATATGAATACAAATCTGCACATTCTGTAAAGTAAATAACAAACTTACAAAACACTAGTCTGAATACATTTTTCAGCAATGGGAAACCGTTCACTAGGGAGAGAATTTTAAATGTAAGAAAGTACATGTTTTCCGCTTTGTGCATTGCCACGGGTGTGATTTTTTCACATATAAATACGAAACCGCACATCTACAACTAATATCTTATGTAAATATTTACGAGTTTTAGCATTATTAGCTTATGCTTAACGATACTGTCTGTATCCAAATACTCAAAATGAGCATGCACGGGAAAAAAGCTGCCTCGGTGTTATTGAAGCTGTTTATTAGACGTAATGAAAGATGAATAGTTACGTATAGCAATTGTTATGTTATAAAGTGCATATACATGGGTGAAGATGGCATTAGGCTGAAATATTTTCTCTTCTTACATTGTTTACTAGCTATGCTTCCTGAGCGATTTCCTTATTATCAGTTTAATTTAAATGCAACCTATGATAAAAGTCATGTCGTTCTAAACAATGAAACCACACAAACCACACCTTTGAGATATGAACAAAAATCCGACATGTAACTGTATTTCCTGATAACCATTTCTGACGTCGTTTGATTCAACTAAGGTTTCTTTACTCTGTCATTGATTACTTTTCAAAAAGAGACGTATTGAATGAAAGGATTGACTGTAATAACAGAATATAATGTTTGCGTATTCGAACAATGTTTTATGCGAAATTTTATTACTCTTGTGAACGTGTTTACTATTCGCCAATCGTTGATTTAGCCGAGCGCAATCAAGAAAATTGGGACTCTGAAATTGGACTTGAATTAACAATTATCTTGCTCACGATTTCTATCCTCTTTTTCGCCTTGAACCCTCGGTATTACGTCGATTAGTGCAAGTCTATTTATGCGCATTTGGAATGTCAGAGCCCACGTCTAATACATGTATATTACACGATAACAATTACAAATGCTTTTGCATTATGCTTCTTGCGCATTGTGCAAAAAGGTAAATTAGATATTTTGTAATTAGCATGTAAAAAGCAACTAAGCCACAGAGATGTTGAGCATTTCAACAGCTTGTACAAACTTGAATGCACATGCACGTTCCAAACTTATCACTTTAATGGTTTAGCGAACGCAATCACTACACCATGTTGTCAAGTCGGCAACACGTTTGCTTCATTTCTTAAGGTCCATTTATTAATCATGCAACTGTCTAATGTCAGTTATTTTATGCGTTGCATATTTACGCACAGTGACACAATGCACTGTAATATTAAAATGAGCAGGTTTGGAGAACTATATTCATGTTTATAAATATTGATTACCACATCCTCAAAACTATCTACCATTTGTCAATTTAATGGGACGAAGTGAAAGAATAACATAGCGCATTACAATAATGTTCTGTGTAAAATTATGTTTTATTAATAAAACGTATAATGAAACGATATAAATATTTCGTCGAGGTATTCAAATATATTTCCTCACATTGCTCCTGGAAATAAACTCAATTATTGCCAACATTTGTCTTAATAGATCAATAAATGAAGTTATACAATGGTGTTTTATGTTGCTCTATTTGCTTTGTCTGCGAAGTTTTTGTTAGTAATCTCTTCACTTTATGTCATAGAACAAAAGTTTTGCTAAATTAAAATAGAACTTCCTTAGTTACGACTTTACATTGTATGTCATAAAACAAAAGTTTTGCTTATTTAAAATAGAACTTCCTTAGTTACGACTTTAAACAACAAGACTTATTTTTTATTGTTTTTATTAGTTTTGCTATTTTTATTATTACTATTATAATTATTATTATAATAACCAAAATCAAAAATATTTTTAATATAACTCCTTGAATTGATGTATATAATGTTTTCGGTAACAGTATTTTCTGACGATTAATATAAAATATATATTATTTCAAAATCTCTGAGAAATGTGATAGTCCGATGGAAGCATATCTTGTGGAGAAGCGCAATGTGCTTTGAGTGTAGCTGTTTATTAATCATTATGGATATAATATTTTCACGATAAAGCCGCTTTTTCCACGTCTCAGAACCAGGCTCCGGATACGTATTAGTGTCACGATCCGTGTACGCAATAGTTAAACACGAAACCCATATTCCACGTATCAGTGTCCGTCAAACATATCCTTCTATTTGCACCTTTTATTAAACTGACAACCATCATTTATAGCGTAATTTAACATTTTTACCCATTAAGTTACTATTAAATCCGTGTACCTACATGTAGCATGGGTACAATGGAATAGACTGAATATGCATGAATTGTATTAAGAAAACATAAATGCGAGTTCGCCAATTAAACACACAGTAACAACAATATTCATTGATATACTTCATGAAAATGTCACACACAATCGGTAATAGTGGTAAAATATTTCAAACACTGTCCTATAAACCGCTGATCTTGCAATATGATATCCGTATACCATCAGCATCCGGATAAAATGGGTCCCTGAGTCATATGTTCGGGACACTGTTTACGAACACGGATTTAAAATACTGGTACAGACGTCAGAAATAGCCCCAACGTCTTCCGGTGTGTTCTAGCTTTATCCGGATTCGGATCCGGATCATAATACTAAGACGGTTTTTGTCGTTTTTTTGTGTAACACAAAAATACCAGGGTAATCCATAATTAGATTGCATGGAAAAATGGGACAATAAACATAAAACTAGTTCGTACAAAAAGACATAAATGTAAAACATAAGGGCCGTTAATGGCTACACAGGCACCG